>X247_Common_Hamster__coassemble_22_pt1 | contig 21314 bp, 17 predicted proteins | sample X247_Common_Hamster__metabat2_high_PE_003 | metagenome-assembled genome bin X247_Common_Hamster | reverse complement strand
AAATCGTCTCAAGGATGCGACCCCTGCGACCCCGTAATTTTAAGGAACAAGCTCTTATTATTCTTTACAAGGAAGCGATGAAAATCAATAAACATATAAAACGCAGTTGTTTTTTTAACAGCTTGTGCTGCCGAGTGAAGAAGCATACCTACGTATGCAACTGAACGACAAAGCAAAAGATGTTAAAAAGAGAAAGTTTTTATAGATCAAAATCAAAAAATATATATATCGAATAATTTTTAAGTTACATATATCGTTTAATTTTTATTAGCTACTTATTAATTACTTAATCGAATAAAATTTGTAAATTTGCATAGACGCGCGATCAGAAAGGTGCGCGATCGTATCAATTCCATTCTATGGATTGAATATTATCTCATACAATATCTTTCTATGTCAAACATGGTTTGAAGCGTTGTTAAGAATTTTTGGCACGCCAATTGTTATAACGATTATAGTATCTGTCCCGCCCACGATTTACAATGCGGGAATATGAAAACAAAAATATAATTTGAATGAAGAACGATTTTTCGAAACAATTCAGACCAATTCTCGAAGTTGCTTACGAAGAGGCAAAGAAATTTAATTCTCCCTTTATTTCATGTGAGCATTTCGTGCTTGGCGCGGTGCGTAAAAAAGATGGTTATGCCTACCGCATACTGAGACAGTTGAATGTTCCGATCGACAAGATAGAGACAGAGCTTGAGGAGTATCTCAACGAGCCTCACAAAAGTGAAGAGACCACAACTCTTTTCGAACAGCAATATAAGATCAGTCTGGCGGCAATCCGTCAGCTTCAGCTTGCCATGTCGGAAGCAAGGAAGATGAATGCCCAGGTGATCGGCAGCGAGCATATTCTTCTTGCGCTGATACATGACAAGAGGGGAATGGACAGCGAAGTGCTCAAACATATAAAAGAGGAGTATCTTAACTTCGACATTTCCATTCAGAGTTTCGGCGGTGGAGAGTTTCCCGGAATGGGTGCTCCCAATACACCCGGCGATGACGACGAGCCTTTTGCAGATAAGGATGAGGATGAGCCGGAGTTTCCCAAATCTTCCGCAAAGAAAGAAAAAGGGAAAAGCAAGAGCGATACGCCCGCTCTCGACAAGTTCGGATATGATATGACCAAGGCGGCTGCCGAAGGTCGTCTCGATCCGGTGGTGGGTAGAGAGAAGGAAATCGAGCGGCTTGCCCAGATTCTTTCGCGCAGGAAGAAAAACAATCCGGTGCTGATCGGCGAGCCGGGTGTCGGCAAATCCGCCATTGTCGAGGGTCTTGCTCTACGTATAGTGCAGCGTAAGGTTTCAAGAATTCTTTTCGATAAAAGAGTGATAGGTCTTGATCTCCCCGGAATGGTTGCCGGCACAAAATATCGCGGACAGTTTGAAGAAAGAATAAAGACAGTGCTCGAAGAGCTTTCCAAGAATCCCGATATCATCCTCTTTATCGATGAGATCCATACTATTGTGGGAGCTGGCGGAGCGCCCGGCACAATGGACGCCGCGAACATTCTTAAACCCGCACTTGCACGAGGAGAGATTCAATGCATTGGCGCAACGACTCTCGACGAATACCGTCAGAATATAGAGAAGGATGGTGCGCTCGAACGCCGTTTTCAGAAGGTGATGGTTGAACCCACCACTCCTGAAGAGACTCTTGAGATCCTCAGACAGGTAAAGGATAAGTATGAGAATCATCATAATGTGTATTATACCGATGATGCTCTCGAGGCTTGTGTGTCGCTCACAGAGCGCTATGTATCCGACAGGAACTTTCCCGATAAGGCCCTTGACGCTCTCGATGAAGCCGGAAGCCGTGTGCATATCACCAACATAGTGGTTCCGGAAGAGATTGAAGTGCTTGAGCAGGAGGTTGAGGATCTCACACAGCAGAAGCTTGCCGCGGCAAAGGCGCAGGATTATGAGCTTGCCGCTTCGCTTCGCGACAAAGTGAGCGCGACAAAAGAGAAACTCGAGAACACCAAGAAAAACTGGGAGAAAGCACTCGATGAAGACCGACAGGAAGTCAACGACGACAAGGTGGCTGAAGTGGTTGCTATGATGACGGGCGTTCCTACCCAGCGTATAGCCCAGGCAGAAGGCACCCGCCTGATTCAGATGGGCGATGCCCTCAAAGGATCGGTAATTGGCCAGGATGATGCAATCAGCAAAGCGGTAAAGGCAATCCAGCGCAACCGAATCGGACTTAAAGATCCCAATAAGCCAATAGGCGTGTTTATGTTCCTCGGACCGACTGGAGTCGGCAAGACTTTGCTTGCAAAGAAGCTTGCCGAGTATCTCTTTGATTCGCCGGATGCACTGATAAGGATGGATATGAGTGAGTTTATGGAGAAGTTCACCGTGTCGCGTCTTGTCGGAGCGCCTCCCGGATACGTCGGATATGAGGAGGGCGGTCAGCTCACCGAGAAAGTGCGTCGTCGTCCATATTCTGTTGTCCTTCTTGATGAAATCGAGAAAGCTCATCCGGATGTGTTCAACCTTCTTTTACAGGTTATGGATGAAGGACGTCTTACGGATTCACTCGGACGCAAGATCGACTTTAAGAACACGATCCTGATCATGACGAGCAACATCGGTTCGCGACAGCTTAAAGATTTCGGAGGAGGTGTGGGATTCAATACCTCCACGGTCTCGAAAGAACAGGCTCATGGAGTGATTTCAAAGGCTCTGAATAAAGCGTTCAGTCCGGAGTTCCTCAACCGTGTGGATGATGTGATAATGTTTGATCAGCTTTCGAAAGAGGCGATATTCTCCATTATCGACATTGAGCTCAAGGAGTTCTATTCAAGAATAGAGAAACTCGGATTCCGCATGACGCTTTCGGAGGCCGCCAAGAATTTCATAGCAGAAAAGGGATATGACAAGAACTTCGGTGCGCGTCCTCTCAAGAGAGCTATCCAGAAATATCTTGAGGATGAACTTGCCGAGCTAATGCTCCGCCTTAATGCCGAGGGCACTATCGGCGGATCGATCAATGTCGAATATACCGATGGAGCCGACAAGCTTACCATCGAGTATAAACCACTCGTCGAAGAATAAAGGTCAGATCAGCACATAATATATTTCTCATAAAGAATCCGTCAGCAAGATAATACCTTGCTGACGGATTCTTTATTTCAACGCAGAGATACGGTATGGAGTTCCACAACCGGTCCGACAACTTCAAGGCAACCTGCCGGGGCGTGTGAGACGGTGAAGAAGATTTCGTCCGGCATATCATGAATGATGTCTAAAACAGAAGCGCTATTCGATAGGTCACAAAAGCCAGAATCCACGCCAGGATAGTGTTATAGAATATTGTGAAACAAGTATATTTCCAAGAGCCCGTTTCGCGATGAACAGCTGTGAGTGTGGCGATACAAGGAAAATACAGGAGCACAAAAACCATAAAAGCAATAGCCGAAGCAGGAGTAAAAGGTGATTTGCCCGTGACAGGCGACGGAGTTTTAAGTCTCTGAGAAAGAACATCCGCATCATCATCTCCCACATAAAGGACTCCAAGTGTGGAAACCACCACTTCTTTCGCGGCAGACCCGGCAAGAAGCGACACACAGGTTTTCCAGCCAAAATCCATGGGCTCCATAACGGGCTCGACAGCCTTGCCTATACTGCCGAGAATCGAATGTCCCTGCTGGTATTCATTGGTGATTACTTCATCGATTCTCTCTGGAGACATCTTGTTCAACGATTCCCGAGGCATCTCGGCAAGTGCTTCCACACGGAATGATTCAGGCACCTCATCGCTCTCATATCTTGGGAAATACGAGAGAGCCCAGATAATGATTGAGGCGACAAGAATCAGCCCACCCATCTTTTTAAGATACTGCTCGGCCTTCGACCACATATTCCTCATTGTGGCTTTAAACGTCGGCAGACGATAGGGTGGAAGCTCCATCACGAAAGGTGTCTCATCGGCCTTGAACCAGAATTTTCTAAGCAATTTGGCAGTCAGAACCGCCACGACAACGCCTAAGGTATAAAGCCCTACGAATATCCATGCGCCATAATGGGGAAAGAATGCTCCGACAAGAAGTACATATATCGGGATACGCGCAGAGCAACTGATGAAAGGATTAATCAGGATCGTGATCAATCGGCTTGATCTGCTTTCAATTATTCTTGTCGACATGATGGCAGGAACATTGCATCCGAATCCCATCACAAGAGGTATAAATGATTTTCCATGCAATCCCATCCTGTGCATAAGCTTATCCATAATGAAAGCTACACGCGCCATATATCCAGAATCCTCCATAAAGGATATAAAGGCATATAGAATAAGAATATTGGGAAGGAAGACGATAACACCGCCCACACCTCCTATGATGCCATCAAGCAAAAGATCTTTCAATGGACCCTCCGACATGTTGTTGCCTATAATATTCGATATCCATGCCACAAGCGATTCTATCCATTCCATCGGATAGGATCCAAGCTGGAAGGTGGCCCAGAACATCAGCCACATTACTGCAAGAAATATCGGGAAACCAAACAGTTTGTTTGTGACAAAAGTGTCAATTATCTTCGTTGATTTCTCCTCTTTGGCTATGGAGCCGGTGAGCGTTTCCGCCAGTGCTCCCTGAATGAAACCATATTTTTCAGCAGCTATAGCCGAATTTACATCCTGGCCAAGCTTTTTATTAATCATTTCATTCTGCTCATCTCTCAATTCACTCCATTTCTCATACTTGGGATTGTCACGAAGCATGGATTCAACCTCCGGATCACGTTCGAGAAACTTTATGGCGAGAAAACGTGGAGAAAAATGATGAGTGATATTATAGTCGTTTTTAAACTCATCCTTGAGAATCTTTACAGCAGATTCCACATCAGGCGACATTTTTACGTGAATATGACGTGTGTCATCACTCCTCATCTCGTAAACCTCGATAACAATATCAAGAAGTTCGTTGATTCCTTTTCCTGAAGAAGCCACTGTGGGAACAATCGGAACGCCAAGCATCTTTCCAAGCAACTTATAATCAAGCTGCGCTCCGCTTTTCTGCAATTCATCATACATGTTGACATCTATCACCATGCTTCGGTTCATGTCGATAAGCTCGGTGGTGAGATATAGATTTCTCTCAAGATTAGATCCGACCACCACGTTCACAATGACATCCGGAGTTTCCTCGCGCAGATATCTCATCACATATAATTCCTCGGGAGAATAAGCGGAAAGACTGTATGTGCCGGGAAGGTCGACAATATTAAACTGATATCCTTTATATTTCAGCGAACCTGATTTAGCTCCGACGGTCACTCCGGCATAATTGCCCACATGCTCATGCGCGCCTGAAACCCGATTGAAAATAGACGTCTTGCCACAATTGGGATTTCCTATAAGAGCGACATTGATTATCTTGTCTTTTCTCAGTTCCGAGGTTCCATCTTCTTCATGTTGCTCGGTCAGAGCGTCGACATGTGTCTTGGCCTGTGTCCAGTCTTCAAGAAGCTGGATTTCTATCAGCTCGGCTTCCGCACGACGTAAAGAAACCTCAAAATCCATCAAGGCATACTTCACGGGATCCTGAAGAGGAGCATAAAGCACCTCTTTCACTTCCCGCCCCTTTACAAAGCCCATTTCCATGACACGCTTACGAAAAGCGCCATGTCCAAGAATCTTTGTAATCACACCGGTCTCACCCGGTTTCAAATCAGATAATTTCATTTATATGGAAATTTTTCTTTCATTTTCACTGCAAAATTAACTTAAAATTATCTTATTTCCTTAAAACATGATTCGTTAGTTGCATTTTTGATAAAAAATACCCTCTGATAGGTATGTGATGCTTCCGGACATATCAAGAAAAAAGGTTTAGGAACTGAAAATATAATCGTTTCTAAACCTTTTAAATCTTTCAGAAAATGTTCCTGGATCCCATCCTTAATGATTTTGTGGAACGAGATCTTAGGCTGCCTTCCTTAATCATCCTTATCGGAATATTGGCGTTCAAGATATTGTTTCACTTCCCTGAAAAGCTTGGAAGCAAACACAAATTCATTGAGCGATTCGCTCTTGCTTCTGAATATATTCTTGTCGTTTCCCACCCAATCGCAACGACCTTTGTTGATAAAGACAATATGTTCTCCAATTCCAAGCACAGAGTTCATATCATGCGTATTAATGATTGTGGTGATATCATATTCGTGAGTAATGTCACTCAGCAATTCATCTATCAGAATTGATGTGCGCGGATCAAGACCGGAATTGGGCTCATCGCAAAAAAGATATTTCGGATTAAGCGCAATGGCGCGTGCGATAGCCACACGCTTCTGCATTCCTCCCGAGATCTCCGAAGGGTATTTGTTATCGGCATTCTCAAGCCCGACTCGCTTTATACAGAAATGGGCTCTGTCAAGTTGCTCGGTATGAGACAGATTGCTCAGCATCTTAAGCGGGAACATCACATTTCCCAGAACAGTCTCATTATCAAAAAGAGCAGAGCCCTGGAAAAGCATTCCGATTTCGGAGCGAAGCTGTCGCTTCTGTTCATTATTGAGCGAACGGAATCGACGGCCGTCATATAGAATCTCACCCTCCTCCGGAGTCATCAGGCCTATAAGACATTTCATGAACACAGTCTTACCCGATCCGCTCTGTCCGATTATCAGATTGGTTTTCCCTGTTTCGAAAGTTGCGGATATGTCATGCAGAATCTGCACTCCGTCAAACCACTTGGATACATGTTTAGCCTCAATCATTGCAATAAGAGTTTAGTGAGAATTACATCGGCAAGAAGAATAAGGATCGAGCTCGACACCACGGCATTTGTACTTGCCTGACCCACCTCGAGCGATCCGCCTTTTACATAAAATCCATAATATGCCGCAACCGAGGTTATGATAAAGGCAAAAACAATCGTTTTGATAATGCCATACCAGACATACCATTCATTGAAAAACGACTGGATTCCATAAACGTAATTACCCATGGAAATCATATCGGTAAACTCCGCTATCAAGGCACCACCCACGAGTCCCATGAACATCGAGAGCACGCAAAGCACCGGCACAAACAAGACAAAACCGATAATCTTTGGCAAAACAATAAACGATGCGGAATTGATACCCATGATTTCCATGGCATCTATCTGCTCGGTGACTCGCATGGTGCCTATCTCCGAGGCAATGTTACTTCCCACCTTGCCGGCGAGAATCAGCGACATCATAGTGGATGAAAACTCAAGAAGAAGGATCTCACGAGTGGCCAGACCGGTGGAATATGAAGGTATAAGAGGGGAGACGATATTGATTGTCATCTGTATACAGATAACGGCTCCGATAAAAATAGAGATTATAATCACAAGGGGAATTGAGTCGACTCCAAGCTTATTGATTTCAAATATGAGTTGCTTGAAAAACTCCTTCCACTTTTCCGGGACTCTGAACACATGGGTCATGAACACACAGTAACGTCCGAATGATTTTATTGATCCTGTCAGCATATCAATCTATTGCAGAATGTTTCTAAATTGAGGCGAGACGAAGTAGAAATGTCTCCATTTAACTAACAATCGTTCAACTTGCAAAGTTAATAAAAAATTTGGTGTGGTGATATAGATTTATTAATTTTGTGGAATAAGACAAAACAGACACATTATGCTGGTAATAGGTATAGCCGGAGGCACAGGCTCCGGGAAATCGACGGTGGTGAGAAGAATCATCGAGTCTCTTCCCAAGGATGAGGTGGCGGTGCTTCCTCAGGATTGCTACTATAAAAACAATGAGCATATTCCGCTTGAGGAAAGGCTTAAAATGAACTATGACGAGCCAGCCTCGATCGAATGGACGTTGCTGACAAAGCAATTGAAAGAATTGAAAGAGGGGAAAGCCATTGAAATGCCCACATACGAATTTGTGACATGCTCGCGTCTGAAGGAGACCATTCATGTGGAGCCCCGCAAGGTTGTGGTGGTGGAAGGCATTCTTGTGCTGTGTGACAAGGAACTCCGCGACATGATGGATGTCAAGGTCTATGTGGATGCCGACGACGATGAACGTCTGATCCGAGTGATCCATCGAGATTGCATCGAACGCGGACGCACGCCCCAGATGGTGATCGACCGTTATCAGGAAACACTCAAACCCATGCATGAACTATATATCGCTCCTTCGAAAAGATATGCAGATCTCATTGTGCCTCAGGGTGGCAATAATCGCGTGGCTATCAAACTGCTTACGGATTATATCCGTTCGCTTCTTCATCCCAACAACTGTAATTGCTAAGTAAGTGATATAAATTAATGAAAATATCCACACTTTTTTCCAGAGAGCGTTTTAGAAAGAAAGGGGAACCTCTCCCTCAGCGACTCACAGAAGAGGAGGAGAAAGAACTTGAGGGCTATCAGCCTGATATGCAAAAGCTGGAAATATCCGAGAAAGAAGAAATCGCTTCAGCCGATGGTTCTGATGAAATCATTGAGAAAAAAGAGAGTGTGCCGGAAAAAGGAATTCTGCGCACAGAGAATCTCGTAAAAAAATATGGTAAACGAACTGTCGCAAATAAGGTTACAATCGATGTGACGCAGGGAGAGATTGTCGGGCTTCTTGGTCCAAATGGAGCAGGGAAGACCACTACCTTCTATATGACAGTCGGACTGATACGCCCAAATGAAGGGAAAGTTTTTCTTGACGATCATGACATCACCGGTTATCCGGTGTATAAGCGAGCTCAATTCGGAATCGGTTATCTGCCTCAGGAAGCATCCGTGTTCAGGACAATGAGCGTGGAAAACAATATCCGTTCCATTCTTGAGATGACCAATACATCGAAGGAATATCAGAAGGAGAAACTCGAAATGCTTATAAAGGAATTCTCTCTTGAAAAAGTGAGACACAATCTTGGAAACAATCTTTCGGGAGGTGAGCGACGTCGTACAGAAATAGCCCGCTGCCTGGCAATAAATCCCAAGTTTATAATGCTCGATGAGCCTTTTGCCGCAGTCGACCCTATTGCTGTCGAGGATATTCAGTCGGTGGTATATCATCTCAAGGAGAGGAATATCGGAATATTGATAACCGACCATAAGGCCGATTCAATTCTTGGCATCACCGACAGGGCATATCTTCTCTTTGAAGGAAAAGTTTTGTTTCAAGGCACAAGCGAAGAGCTCGCCAATAATCCTATCGTGAGAGAAAAATATCTCGGACGAGATTTTATTTTCACGAGAAAAAAATTTGATTGAACAGCGCGATGTCAAACACCAGACAACACGGCACGTTGGAAGTATCTTTAGGGACAAAGCTCTTACTTCTGGCAGCTATTTTCTTCACGATGCTTATAGCCGCCTCATTGGTGGTTCAGCTTGTTTCGAAAATATCACTTGAACAGAGAACATCGATGCTTCTGATGTCGGCATTGCAGGGAATATTGATTTTCATAGTTCCTGCCTTGGTTTTTGCCAGGACATTCTCAAAAAATCCGATAAAGTATCTTTCTCTCGACAAAGCGCCTACATGGAGAAATGTTGCCGGAATATTCATAATATATCTGATCGGGATGCCATTCCTTAATCAGATTATATTCTGGAATGAGAATATCACGTTTCCCGAATCATTGCATGGCCTCGAACAGATGTTCCGTCAAATGGAGAATCAGGCGATGGATACTACACATATCCTGCTTGATACAACATCATTCCTCGGTATGATTTGTGGCGTTCTGATCATAGGGGTTTTAACCGGCTTCGCAGAGGAATCCTTTTTCAGAGGAACATTCCAGCAATCTCTCACCAAAGGAGGCGTCAGATCCGGTGTGGCAATTCTTATCGTAGCCGTTGTGTTCAGCGCAATGCATTTCCAGTTTTTCGGATTCATTCCAAGAATTCTTTTAGGGGCCTTTTTCGGTTATCTGCTTTGCAGAACCGGTTCGTTATGGAATTCCGTTATCGCACACATACTCAATAACAGCATAGTTGTTGTCAGTTCATGGATGATATTCAGGAATTATATTTCGGAGGATATTGATAAAATCGGTGTGGCGGAATCTGGATTCCCATGGATCGCATTGATCAGTCTGACGGCTCTTATCCTGTTTTTCAAGTATCTTGATCCCATGTTTTTTCCTAAAAATTTGAAAAGGAAGTAAAGAAATAAGGAAACCAAGAATCACTCTAAAAAGAAATTTATGACATCACCGGCATTCCGCGATTTGCTCGCTTCAATAAAAAAAGGTAAAGATCTGAAACCGGTCTATATCCTGATGGGAGAAGAGAGCTATTATATCGACACCCTGACAGAAGCTTTGGAGAATAATGTGATAGAAGAGGCCGACAGGGATTTCAATATGAATGTCTATTATGGCAATGACGCCGATCTGAACGTTGTTGTAGCAGCCGCGCAGCAGTTTCCCGTCATGTCTGATAAAAAGCTTGTCATGTTGAAGGAGGCGCAGTCAATGACGCAGGCAAAGATGCAGCTGGAGAAGCTTGCCCCCTATGTCAAACGCCCGAATCCTACCACAATATTCGTTATCGCTTATAAAGGCGAAAATCTTAATGTCACGTCCAGGCTTTTGAAAGCGGCGACAGAATCCGGATCAGTTGTATTCAAGAGCGAAGCAGTGAAAGAATGGATGCTCGGTCAGCATGCAAAAGATTATTGCCGGTCGAAAGGGGTTAGCGTAGAGGATAAAGCGATGTCAATGCTCTGCGAATATATCGGAAGCCCGTTAAGCAAACTATTCGGAGAAATCAACAAACTTATCCAGATAAAGGGCTCCGACAAGAGAATCACTGCAGAAGATGTGGAAAAACACATTGGCGTATCGAAAGATTATAATTCTTTCGAACTTACAAAAGCCATATCCTTAAAGAATTATCCTCTCGCTGTAAAGATTCTCACATATTTTAAAAAGAATTCCGATTCAAGCACATTGTTCATGCTGAATTCCGCTATATTCAATTTTTTTCAGAAAATAATAATATGTCATTATCTTGTGGATAAAAGCGACCAGTCGATGATGCAGGCAACAGGATCAAGGCAGACTCAGCTGAGAAATATAAAGGATGGCATGAGATCGTTTAACGCCCGACAGGCTGTTGCTTCAATCCATTATTGCCGTGAGTTTGATGCCAAAAGCAAGGGAATAGGCTCTTATCAGGATAAATATGAGCTCCTTTATGAACTAATCTTTAAAATATTCACAACTCCATGATTTTCTATTTTTCCGGACTCGGCAACACCCGTTATGCCGCAGAGTTTATCTCTGATATGTTGGATGAGACATTGTCTTTTATACCACACACCAGTGCCTCTGAGACAAGATTCAAAGGAGAAAGCCTCGGATTCCTTTTCCCGGTCTATTCATGGGGAGTTCCCCCTTTGGTAATTGATTTTATCAATCACCTGTCTGATGAGTTCATTGATAAAGTAAAAAGGAGAAATACTCCGGTATGGACAGTGATGACGTGTGGCGACGAAACAGGGAAAGCGCCTGAGATGCTGGCTGACTTGTTACGTCGCAGAGGACTTGAACTCTCGGCGGCATGGAGCGTGATCATGCCAAACACCTATGTGCTTCTTCCGGGCTTTAATGTTGACAACAACAAGACAGAGACAGCAAAGCTTGATGCCGTTGGTCCGCGACTACTTGAGATAGGGGAGAGAATCCGGAAAAAACAATGGATAATTGACGTTCATCATGGTTCGATGGCCGGTTTTAAAACCGGTGTTTTATTCCCGATTTTCAAGAAATGGGGCATTTATCCCAAAAGATGGCATTGGACACAAGAATGCATCGAATGTGGCAAATGCGCTAAATCATGTCCTGTCGGAAACATCACAATGATAGGAAGTCATCCGAAATGGGGCAACAAATGCATATCATGCCTTGCATGTTATCATAATTGCCCTACACATGCAGTGGAATATGGAGGCATCACTGAGCATAAAGGCCAATACGTGTGCCCACTGCACGTATATCATCAGAAAAAGGGTTGACTTGTTATTCAGAGCTCTTACGGATTATGAATGATATACATTCTTCTTTTCATATATTGGAATTATAATAAGCAGGATCTCCTGTCACATTCTTTCCGACAAAATCGGGAAGAGCATAATCCAGATGTGAACTTTCAAGTTCGATCTCCGCGACTGTAGGGAAATCCCGATTAATATATTCATCAACCTCCCATTTATGCCCTTTATATAGTACAAGCCATCTCTTCTTCTCAAGAGGAACACCCTGGCAAAGCGACATCATTTTTTTCGCATCTTCGAGAGGAATCTCATATTCAAATTCAAGACGCGAATCCCCATCGGTGTGACCCTTAACGGTCAGAAAACCTCTGTTGTCGTATATTCTTATTCTCACAGTGCGCTCGGGGTCTTTGGAAAGATAGCCCTGAACGATATGCAGGCAGGTATAGGCTTCCGATTTATATGATTCGTTAACCACAATATATTTATGTTCGATTTCTGTTGCCATTGTTATTTAAGAAAATAATTAAAGAAAATTTGAAAATAAATTACGTATTTACATTTGCGAGAGATTTTTGAGGCTATCCCATCATTCGAAGAGGCAGTAGCCTTTCGGTTGGTGCCGATGATTGAGGCGAGAGCTCCGGAAAGACCTTACAAATTTAATAAAAGAAAGTTTATTTTCATTTTCTTTAATAGTTTAAACAACTTCAAAGTAAAGACACTTTAAGTAACTAAAATATTATACAAAATATTGCTGTATAATCGTTATAATAGCATGTCGAAAAATCAAAACAGAATTATAGAAACAGGGAATAAGATATATCCATCATACCGACTTATAGCCGTTATGGTTATGATAATCATGATTTTCGGCAATATGTTCCTGATTAATGCCGCATATTATACAGGTATTGTGACTGATTCAATTACAGGAGAACCGCTCCCTTTTGTGCAGATTCGTTCAAAAGACAAGAAAAAAGGAGTGCTTACAGATGTCAACGGTGTGTTCAAAATATCGCTTACTCCGGGGGATTATATCACAATCAAATCCATGGGATATAAAGAATGGAGGAAGAAAGCGCCATATTCTTCTTCAGACACAATACATGCAAGACTATCAACAGAAGAAAGGATTCTCACGGAAGTGGTTGTGAAACGAAAGAAGGAGAAGTATTCTAAAAAGAACAATCCGGCTGTGGAACTCATGCAACGTCTCAGACACGACCGTAAACAGCTCGATCCTTTTGAATCACCCTTTTACAGCTATAAAAAATATGATAAGACTGTGTTGGGCATAAACGATTACAGAACAGACCTGGAAAAAGGCAACAGTCTCCAACGCAAGTTCAACTTCATGACAGAATATAAGGATACCGCCGCCTGGACAGGAAAGCCGATACTCGATCTTTCGCTTAAAGAGAAAAGCAGTGTCCGGCTTTCTTCACGCCATCCTGACTCGGACAAGGAAGTTGTCACCGGTATCCGAAGCCATGGAGTCGATGAATTATATGACCAGGAGAATGTGAGAAAGGTTCTCGAAGATCTTTTACGGGAAATAGACATTTATGGAAACGACATCACTTTTCTTCAGAACAGATTTGTGAGCCCGCTTTCCGCTATTGCCGCAGATTTCTACAAATTCCATATTACCGACACGCTTCCGGTTTTAGGGGAGCAATGTATTGAACTGACATTTGTTCCCAAAAGTCCGGAATCACTTGGATTCAACGGAAAACTGTTTATTCCGGTGTCGGATTCATTGAAATATGTGAAAAGAGTATCGATGCGTGTTCCCAAGGATATAAATCTAAACTATATCGACAATATATTCATAAGTCAGAACTATGAGAAAGATTCACTTGGCAATGTGCATAAACTGCTTGATGACGTCACACTCGAGATGACCATAATTCCGGGAACACCCTCATTTTACGTTTCACGTCAAAGCCGTTTCAATGGGTTCTCTTATGAAAAGCATCCCGACTATTCCGGATATTACAACATGATCGGAGATTCTTTTATAGAAGAGGATGCCAAATCGCGCGATGTCGAGTTCTGGAACTCAACTCGCCCTATAGCACTCTCTTATGCCGAATCACAAATGGGCGACATGATGAGCCGCTTCAGGAAAGTGCCTATATTATATTGGGGAGAGAAAATACTTAAAATACTCACACAGGGCTATGTAGGCACTCTTCCGAAAGGAAGCAGATTCAATTTAGGTCCTGTCAACACCTTTATCAGCTTTAACGATGTGGAGGGTGTGAGACTTAAAGCCGGAGGAATGTCTACTGTGAATCTATCCGATCATATCTTTTTCAGAGGATATGTGGCCTATGGTTTTCGCGACCATAAATGGAAGTATATGGGTGAGGCTGAATATTCTTTTGTCAGGAAGAAGGAATATCCCAAAGAATTTCCTCTCAATTCTATACGCGCAACCTATCAATTTGACAAAGATCAGCTCGGACAGCATTATGTTAATACCAGTCCAGACAACATTTTTCTATCTCTTAAAAGAATGAAAAACGAACTGATCACTTATCGCAGGTTTGCAAAACTCGAATATAACCTTGAACTTCGTAATAATTTGTCGTTTAACGCCGGGTACAGATATGAAACTCAGGAAGCGACTCCATGGGTCACTTTTAGAGATGGATATGGGAGAAACTTTCGCAAATTCAATCAAGGCAGTTTTTTTCTCACTGTCAGGTATGCGCCCGGGGAGAAATTCCTTCAGGGAAACACAAAAAGATTCAGGGTGAATCTTGATTCGCCTGTTATCACATTGACTCATGAATATGGGCCTAAAGGAATGTTGGCTTCATCATTTACAATGAATAGAACAGAAATTTCCATATGGAAAAGGTTCTGGCTTTCGACGTTCGGCAACATAGATATTCTTCTGAAAGGTTCGAAGATATGGAGTCAGGTGCAGTTTCCCGCTCTTGCATGGCAGAATGCAAATCTATCCTATATAATTCAGCCGGAATCATTCGCGTTGCTGAATCCCATGGAATTCGCAATGGACCAATATGCATCCTGGTATGTGGAATATCTTATGAACGGCTTGATTCTAAACCGCATTCCTGTGATAAAGAAAGCAAAGTTCCGCGAAGTGGTTACTTTCAAAGGCTTTGTAGGTCACTTCTCTGATAAGAATAATCCGGATTTGAATGAGAATCTTTTCCGGTTTCCCATGGATGCTCATACAATGGCAATGGGTCATAAACCATATATGGAAATATCTGCCGGTCTTGATAATATATTGACATGTCTGAGAATAGACTATGTATGGCGTCTTAGTTATCGCAACAGGCCTGGAATTGACAGATCCGGATTAAGAATCAATTTTCATATCGCATTCTGATAATAATATCCTGCTCTGAACCAATATTATTAAAAAATTGGTTCAGACATTTTCATTTAGACCCCGTCTGCTTTTCATAAGCGATAATGATAATTCATAGGCATTAAAAGATATGAATAGTGTAGCAGCTCCGACAAGCATCCATGATAATACGATATAATTATTGTCGGTGAGAAATGATGAATCTACGTTGATAGATAAGTTAATTTTCTGCAAAGCCCCGATAAGAACGGGAATATATAGCGAGAAAAGAAATCCTGTTATAAATCCCGCAACGCCAGCTATGGCAACGGCTTTCTTATAGATAGCCTTCTGCTCTGAATTGTGTTTTTTTATCATCTCAACGGAATCAAGATTTCTCTTGAGACGGTTGATAAAAAGATGGTCTGACGATAAGTCAGGATTATAGTCTTCAAACAGTTTTATTATCTTGTCGTTTTCCATAATAAATAACTTCCTTCCCTTTAAAGAAAAGATCGCAGATGATTTCTCCCTCTTGACAAATGTTGTTTCACCGCATCAGGAGAAACATCTGTCATTTCAGCAATCTCTTTTATTGAATATCCTTCCATATAAAACAATAATAGCGATGTCCTCTCTCTTTTGGAAAGACGTTTCAAAGCATCATAAAGCTCCTGATACCTGAATAAATCGTCGGCAGAATTTGCAGCAGGAATTGTCAAAGCCTCATCATATCCTACAGGCTCCCTGCACGAACGCTTATAATTGAGAAAAGTGTTATATCCTATTTTGAAAATCCAGGCATTGAATTTATCAGGATTATCGAAACCATCGCTCGAAAGATAGGCTTTGATAAAAGATTCCTGTGCGATATCATCCGCGAGTTGTGAATCTCCGCAACAGAGAGCTGTCAGAAAACGACGAAACTTTTTCTGGCAGCCCTCCACATGGATTATGAAACTCTCACGCGTCATATGCCTCTATGAAATTACTTCTTATCAATCTGCTTTCGGGTGACAGAATAGACTATAAGGTAGCTTAATCCCACAGCGAAAGAAATGCCGCCAAACACAAGAGGCACATTCGCGCTATCTACGTCAAGAGAACCAAGGCTATTATAACATACAATTCCGATTATCATCAACGCGATGCCGATTAGAGAAAAGATGCAGCCTCGAAGAAGACGGAGGTTAAGAAGTTCGAGAGGGGTCTTTTTCTTTTCCGGCTTTTTTAGAGCATCTGCAAGTTTGTCGGCATCGATTCCATTATTGTTTTCTATTGCCTTGATTAGAATCTGAGCACGCTTGTTGTCGCTGTTCATTTGAGAGAGATAGAATATAAGCACGATAGATATCGGAAGCACCGCGCATATACAAATTGGAACCAATATTCCCATAATACTTTAGAATTAGAGTTTATAAATATAATAAATTTGTTTTCGAGATATCCCAAAATAGAAGCTGTAGAACTTGTTCAACTTTCATATTTAAGACACATCAAGACAAACAAAGGTGACATAAAAAGAAAAAGACCATGACTCAAGGTCCTGGTCTTTTTTCTATCGTGTCGAAGTCTGACACTATAAGTCACCAATAAACTGTATAAACTCACAATGTGTGTCTATTTCAATGCATTGATTGAATGAATTATTTAATGGAGAGAGCGGCAGAATTTATTTAGCGGTAATCCTTTAATTCTTCACGAAGGCGTTTGCGGGCGAAGAAGATACGGCTCTTTACTGTGCCGAGGGGAAGACCGAGCTTCTCCGCGATTTCATTATACTTGTATCCGGCAACAAACATATTGAAGGGAACCCGATAATCATCAGAGAAGGAATTGAGCACGATGCTGATTTCCTTAACCGCGTAGGAGCCTTCGGGAGTATCAAGACCGGAATCCTGGCTTATGTTAAGGTGATAAAGATCTTCTGTGGTATCAACAACCGTGGCCTGACGGACAGACTGACGATAATTATTGATGAAGATATTGCGCATGATCGTGAAGATCCAGCCCTTGAAATTAACATTATCAACGTATTTGTCTTCGTTAGATAAAGCCTTAAGTGTTGTGTCCTGGAGAAGGTCTTCAGCCTGCTCACGGTTTGATGTCAGCTGATATGCAAAACTCATTAGATTGCTTTGTAGACCAATCACGCGATCCTTAAAAGATTCTTGATGTTTCATGTTGTCTATAAGTTTATTTGGTTACTATGCAATAATAACATAAATAGGGGTTAAATTGTTTCGCATTTTATAATTTTATTTTAAAACTTTATTTATCATACACAGTATCAACATTATAACATTTGATAATTTTTTTAAATTTTTCTAAGGAATGGATTTATCTCATAAAAAATATCATCATACATAAGTCAACGCTGTATAAGATTCGAGGAGCTTTTATATTGAATTCTAATTAATATTAGCTAACTTTGCATTCAAATAGGAGTGTCTTTTAATTTAAATTATTTGGCATAACGAAAGATTTCAGAATTTTTTGCTGATTTGATTTAAAAGAATACACCCTATAATTAAGATATTAGTGAACCGACGTTGCTACGCGACTGCAACGCCATAGCATTTGGCAGATATATGAGATTTGAAGATCTTTTGACCAACGACTCCGTGCTCGATGGTCTTTATGATATGCATTTTGATGAATGCACGCCAATACAGGAGGCAGCAATTCCCGCCGTGATGGAGGGACGCGACATCCTGGCTTGCGCACAGACAGGTACAGGCAAAACCGCCGCCTATCTTCTTCCGGTGATCCATGAGCTTGTGGAGAGGGGATATCCTGAAAATCAAGTGAATTGTGTGGTAATGGCTCCGACACGCGAACTGGCACAACAGATTGACCGCCAACTTCAGGGATTTGCCTATTTCATGCCGGTGAGCGGATGTGCAATATATGGAGGCACTGACGGATATACATACGAACAACAAAGGAAAAGCCTGAAGGCCGGTGCGGATGTGGTGATTGCTACCCCGGGACGCCTTTTATCCCATCTGAGCATGGGATATGTGGATCTTTCCAAAGTCTCGTTCTTTATTCTCGATGAGGCCGACCGTATGCTCGACATGGGCTTCTCGGATGATATTCTACAGATCATCTCTCACCTGCCCAAAGAGCGCCAGACTCTTCTTTTCTCCGCCACGATGCCTCCTAAAATCCAACAACTTGCAAATAAGATTCTTCATGATCCTGTAGAAATTAAACTCGCTGTCTCAAAACCGGCCGAAAAAATTGATCAGAAAGCATATATCTGTTATGAAACCCAAAAGCTCCCGATTCTAAAATCAATATTCAAGGAAAATCCTCCTAAACGAGTGATAATCTTTTCTTCATCAAAACTTAAAGTAAAACAGCTTGCAAGAGAGCTTAAGGGAAACAAATATAAAGTGGCCGAAATGCATTCCGACCTCGACCAGAGCAAGCGTGATGACGTGATTCTCGATTTCAAGGCCGGAAAGACAAATGTGATAGTGGCCACTGATATCCTCTCCAGAGGAATTGATATCGATGATATTGAAATGGTGGTTAATTTCGATGTGCCCAGAGACGCAGAGGATTATATCCATCGCATCGGACGAACTGCAAGAGCTGACCGCGATGGGAAAGCGGTTACATTTGTCTCAGAACTTGACTTCGGGAAGTTACGTCAGATTGAAAAGCTGATGGAGAGGGAAGTGCCTCGGGCGGATGTCCCTGCAGAATTCGGTGAGACACCAACTCTAAATCATGGATCAGGGAGAAAAAAAACTTTCAGAGGGAAATCAAATTCAAACAGGAAGGATGAATCCAATAAAAGCGACCGAATGGGATCATCTTCCAAAAATGATAAAACGAAACCAAACTCCCGTCCGGTTCGAAAAAAGAATAATCGCAAAAAGAGCGCTCCAAAGACTCCCGGATCCGGCATCTCAGCTAATCCTGCTGAATTACCTGCCGATAAAAAGAAAGATAAATAAATCCGGTCGTGTTCAGATTCAAACAGTTTGAAGTATCCCATTCCCGAAGCGCAATGCGGCTCGGAATCGATGCCGTGATATTAGGAAGCTGGACAAATTTAAAGGATTGTTGTAAAATAATCGATGTGGGCACAGGTTGTGGCGTGATAGCCCTGATGTGCGCTCAAAGAAATCAGTATGCTCAAATCTCTGCGATCGATATAGATAGGGAATCGGTAGAAGAATCCATATTTAATTTCCAGACATCTCCATGGTCGGACAGACTAATCCGCCGGCACGAGGATTTCAACACCACCTGCACTAAGAAAGAAAAATTTGATCTGATAATCTCCAATCCTCCTTATTTCAACAGCGGCATCATCCATCCGGAGACTGCCCGGGAAAAGGCACGTCATCAATCGGATCTTTCGCCATTCACACTCATGGAGAATGGAACGAAAATTCTAAATAGGAACGGAAGGATAGCCATGATTTTCCCCATAGCCATGCTGGATGATATCTGCAGGAGAGGGAAAAAACTCGGGCTTTCCGTTTTAAGGGTCTTAAAAATCAAAGGGAGAAGAGATCTCCCTTTTAAAAGAGCAGCCATAGAATTAGGATTGAACGACTATTATAATGACACTCCATACACACAAGAAACTCTCATAATAGATGAGAGGCCGGGAGAAGCTTCTCCGGAATTCAAGAAACTATGCAGGGATTTCTATCTTAAATTCTGATCCTAGAGATAACCAACCAAATATATCAGACAAATGTTATATTATAAATTAGCGGGATATTTTCTCTATTAACACTTTCAAAATAGTTTTAACATCCTAAAGATTTGGATAATACACAGATTTAGATTAACTTTATGCAGAAATATTCTATTTATTAGTATTATCCTCACCATATCTCTTAAACTTTAGTAAATATTTAATGTCTAAGGGATATGACAACCAGTAAAAACATTCACACTATGAAAAGGTTTTTCTACTCAATAGCAATAATGGCAGTTGTCGCATCCGGAGTCAAGGCACAGGAATTCGACGACATATACTATAATCCCAAAAAGGATAAGGAATACTCCGAACAGACTGCGAAAGAGAAAAAGAAAAAGAAAGCTCAGTCCAATTATATAGCAGATTTCAGCTCTGTAGATGTAGATGATTATAACCGCCGTGGATTCTATTATGAGTCTCCGGTCGACACTATAGGGAATTCTACAGAATATGGGGAAGATTTCGTATATACGCAGAAGATTCAGAAATTCTATAATCCTACTATTGTAGTCGATAATGCCGATGTGCTTGAAGATGTTCTCGACAATTCCTACGGCAATGTAGAGATTGTATTCAATAACGGCATTCCATATTTCAACTCCATCTATGGCTGGCCGGGATATTACAACTATTATGCATGGGCACCCTCCTGGAGGTGGAATTACGGTCCGGCGTGGACTCTCGCGCCTGCATGGGGATGGGATCCCTATTGGAACTGGGGGCCCTCTTATGCCTGGGGCTGGGGACCTTCCTGGACATGGGGTTATGGTCCATCCTGGAGCTGGGGCTGGGGATGGGGTCCTTCCTACGGCTGGGGTTGGGGACCCTCATGGGGATGGGGTCCTTCCTGGGGATGGGGACATCACCACTATGCCGACTATCGTCCGAACGGAGCACGTCCGAACCGACCCGGAAGCAATTGGGCTCACAACACACGTCCCGGAGGCAATTATAACGGGCATGCCACAAACCGTCCCGGATATTCCGGTATCAACAGGAATCCACGTCCGGCAGGCAGTGGCAATAACAGTTATTCCACAGGTTGGAATTCACACCGGAATCCGGGAACCGTATCAGGCGGAAATCGAGTTAATTCTACCAATGGTGCCGGATATAACAGAGGAAGATATACAGTTGGAAGCGACGGACATCGCCGTTACAACGGGACATCCAATGGTTCAGGCGTAAACAATGGGTCGCACCGTTATGGCACTGGTTCGAACAACTCAACTGTCAATTCCAACAGAACAACTGCCACACCGAGCAGGAATACAACCACTACCCACCGTAACAGTTATAACAC
>X247_Common_Hamster__coassemble_21_pt1 | contig 21745 bp, 15 predicted proteins | sample X247_Common_Hamster__metabat2_high_PE_003 | metagenome-assembled genome bin X247_Common_Hamster | reverse complement strand
GAGCGTGTGTGAGATGTAAGAGCTTGTTCCTGAAAATTATTGATTTTGGAGAGAAAAAATGCGTGTGAGTGTGCGGAAAATGGATTTTATTCGATTCTCAGCCGTCTTAAATCGCCTTAAAATCTGATTATCGATTTTAAAATCAGTGGTTTGTGGGCTTTATTTACAGGGATGGATTTTTTGATGAAATAGAGAGGAAAAAGGGAAAGATGAGGTGAATCCCCCTCTTTTCTCTTTTTTGGATTCAACTTCATTGAGAGTTAGCCAATTTTTATTATTTTTGTCTTTCTAATCGGTAGATGTATGATTGACTACATGACAGAGAATGTCGGGCTCCCGGAGCTCGACTATGAGAAAGTGGGGAGATGGATTTCGAGGGTTGCCGAATCATACGGCTACTCGGTGGGAAACCTGACCTACTGTTTTTGCGATGACGAATACATACTCGCCACCAACAGAAAATTTCTTCAACACGACTATTATACAGATATCATCACCTTCGATTACACCCGACGAGGGAAAATCGGCGGCGATATGGTGATTTCCCTGGATACGGTGGCAAGCAACGCCGAATCAATCGGTGTCGGATACGACAGGGAGCTTCTGAGGGTCATAATCCATGGAGTGCTTCATCTGTGTGGAATCAACGACAAAGGACCCGGAGAGAGGGAAATCATGGAAGCTGAGGAAAATAAAGCATTGCAGAGATGGGACAGTCTCTGACAGGAATGTTGTCTAAGAGAAGTAAGTTACTGTATTTCAATCGATGAAATTTGAATTTGATGTGATTGTGGTCGGAGGCGGCCATGCGGGATGCGAGGCGGCCGCCGCTGCGGCCGGGCTTGGCTGCAGCACGCTTCTGATCACCAAAGATATGAACCGCGTTGCGCAGATGTCGTGCAACCCGGCAGTTGGCGGAATAGCCAAAGGGCAGATTGTAAGGGAGATCGATGCAATGGGCGGCCAAATGGGAATTGTGGCCGACACCACTGCCATACAATTCCGCATGCTCAACCGTTCGAAAGGTCCTGCCGTATGGTCGCCCCGCGTGCAGAGCGACCGCGCGAAATATATCGACAAATGGCGTGAGATCCTCGACTCGATCCCCTCTCTCTCCCTCTTCCAGGACAGCGTGACGCAGCTTATATTCAACGACCGCAAAGACGCCGTGGAGGGTGTGGAGACAGCTCTCGGATTCAGATTCATGGCCCGTCAGGTGGTGCTGACGGCCGGAACTTTCCTTAACGGACTCATGCATTTCGGACGCACCCAAATCGAGGGAGGACGCATTTCCGAAGATTCTTCCAAGGGACTGACCGAGCAGCTTCGGAGCGTAGGATTCATCACCGGAAGAATGAAAACAGGCACTCCGGCACGTATCGACGGACGCACGATCGACTACGGCAAAGCGGAGGTTCAATATGGCGACGACACTCCCGAATACAAATTCTCATATCTTCCCGGAGTCAGGCGGACGCTGAAACAGCGCCCCTGCTGGATCGTGCACACCAATCCGGAAGTACATTCCATACTCCATGACAACCTTGCCGATTCCCCCCTTTATAACGGACAGATCAAGAGTATCGGTCCGAGATATTGTCCGAGCATAGAGACGAAGATAGTGACCTTTGCCGACAAGGAAAGCCATCAGCTCTTTCTCGAACCCGAGGGGGAAACCACCGAGGAATATTATATCAACGGCTTCTCCAGCTCGCTTCCATGGCGAGTGCAGATCGATGCCTTGAGCCGCATAGAAGCCCTCAGGGATGTTCAGTTCTATCGTCCGGGATATGCCATCGAATACGACTATTTCGAGCCGACACAGCTCACGCACGACCTTCAGACGAAACTTGTGGCCGGGCTCTACTTCGCGGGGCAGGTGAACGGCACCACGGGATATGAGGAGGCCGCCGCGCAAGGGCTTATGGCCGGCATCAACGCCGCTCGGCGTGCGCTCGGCAAAGAACCGGTGGTTCTCAAGCGCAACGAGGCTTATATCGGTGTCTTGATCGATGACCTTGTGACCAAAGGTGTGGACGAGCCCTACCGGATGTTTACATCGCGCGCTGAATACCGCATACTTCTTCGTCAGGATGACGCCGACATGCGTCTCACACCCCTGGGCTATACCATAGGGCTCGCGACGCAGGAGCGCCTCGATGCCATGACCTCCAAGAAGAGACAGCGCGACGAACTCATGGATTTCTGCAAAAGCTATTCTGTGAAACCGAATGAGAGACTGAATCTGAAGCTCGAGGCGCTCGGCACAGCGCCCATGACCGGATCTGTGAAGCTCATAGAGCTTCTCAAGCGCCCGCAACTCAACTTCGGGATTCTCTCTGAATATATACAGCGTTTGCGCTCGCGTATCGATGATATAGAGGAGGAGAGACGCAAGGAGATTGTGGAAGCCGCCGAGATACTGATAAAATATGAAGGCTACATCAATCGTGAGCGTGAACTTGCCGACAAGCAGATGCGGCTCGAATATGTCAGGATTCCGGAGGAGTTCCGTTATTCGGAAATCAACGCGCTCTCCACAGAGGCTCGCCAGAAGCTCGAAAAAATACGTCCGGCCACGATAGGACAGGCTTCAAGAATACCGGGCGTTTCCCCCTCGGATATCAATGTGCTTCTGCTTCTACTCAACAGATGACGGAGAAGCGCCAGACCGGATGCTAAAGGAAAAATCAAGAGATAAGATAATTGTTCCACGTGGAACAATATAATAGTAACTCTTTGAGGAAAGCAACCTTATGGATTAAAGTTTAAAATTAAATTTAACTTGAAAGTAAGATACTGTTTAAATTTATTTCGAATAAATATAGGCAGTCTCTAAGAGATGGAGCTGAGGGTGCATTGCCCGGCATCGGGAATGTGGCAGAGCCCGTCGGAAAATATTATAAGAAAACAAAACCTTAAAATTTGAATGATATGACAGTAGAAGAATTGAAAGAAACGATCAGATGCGTGCCAGACTTTCCTTCGAAAGGAATCATGTTTCGCGACCTGACTACATTGATCAAAAACGGCGAGGCTCTGCAGGTGATGAGCCATGCGTTAGCCGACCTTTATCGCGGAAAGGGTGTGACGAAAGTCGTGGGTATCGAATCCCGCGGTTTTATCGGAGGCTCCATAATGGCATACGAGCTCGGTTGCGGATTCGTGCCGGCGCGCAAGCCCGGCAAACTCCCTGCCGTCACAATCAAGAAATCTTACGCCAAAGAATATGGCGTCGACATGATAGAACTCCACAGCGATGCGATAACATCCGATGATATCGTGGTGCTTCACGATGATCTTCTCGCCACAGGAGGGACAATGCGCGCCTGTTATGATCTCGTGAAGTCGATGAATCCGAAGAAAATCTACATCAACTTCGTTGTTGAACTCACCGACCTCAAAGGGCGCGAGGCTCTCCCCGAGGAATGTGAGGTGACTTCCCTGTTGAAATTCTGATGCGGGATTTCAATCCGGCCCCGATTAAGGAACAAGCTCTAAATCGGAATACAAATGGTCTGAAAGAGAGACTGCGTGAAAACGCGGTCTCTCTTTTTGCGCTTGCAATGCGGAGAAAGACCGATGCAGATAATCGCGGATTTGAAAATAAGAAGGGGGTGAAAAGCGTTTTTAAGATATGGATGAGAATAAAGAGAAAGATATCGCCGTGGAGAAATTGGATTCGGGGCGGCAGGACGACAACAACTCCGGAGAGGAACTTCGCGAAGAGGGACGTCGCGAGGTGGCCGGACTTCTTGCCGGCTGGGGAAGGAATATCGATGAAATCGGAGGATTCGGAATAGAGATAACCCCCGACCGTACCGCCGAGGATATAGCCGGCAACCGGCCCGGAAAGCATCTGCGCGAAAAGATACTGAATCTTCCCGATTCTCCGGGTGTCTATATGTATGTCGACAAAAACGGCACCGTGATATATGTCGGGAAAGCGAAGAGGCTCAAAAGGAGAGTTTCCTCATATTTCAACCGCCGGCACGACTCTACGCGCACGAATCTCCTTGTGCGCAACATTGTCGACATGCGATTCATCGTGGTGCCTACGGAAGAGGATGCCCTGCATCTCGAGAATGCCATGATCAAGGAGTATCAGCCGCGCTACAATGTGCTTCTGAAAGACGACAAGAGCTATCCCTGGATCGTGGTGACAAAGGAGCTTTATCCGCGTGTGTTCATGACGCGCGAGAAGGGTCTTGCGGCTAAATATTACGGTCCGTACAGCAATTCCCGTTCGGCGAAAGTGGTGCTCGACCTTATCCGGGAGACTTATCCGCTGCGGAGCTGCCGGCATCCTCTCGATGAGAAGGGAATCGCCCGCAACAAATATTCCCTTTGTCTGGATTATCATATCCGGAAATGCGCCGGGCCATGCCGTGGAATGATCAACCCGGAAGATTATGGGAAATACATCGCTCGCGTGAGGCAGATACTCAATGGAGAAACCGTAGAGCTCGAGCGGATGCTGCGCAATGAGATGGAAGAGCTTGCCGAGGCCTGGAAATTCGAAGAGGCGCAGGTGGTGAAAGAGAAATATGAGGCGGTGAAAGGTTATAATGCCAAGAGCGTGATAGGAGAGACCCAGGAGGGCGACGCCGATATGTTCGCATACGTGGAGAATGAGGAGAGGGCCTTTATCAACTTCATGCATCTCCACCGCGGCGCCGTGATACAGAGCGTGAATCTTGAATACAGACTGCGCAAAAACGAGACGACACCCGCGGAAATCCTCTCTATGGCCATGGCGGAAGTGGGCTCGCGTTTCGACAGGGAATTCAAGGATGTGATAGTGCCGTTCCTGCCCGATGTCGAATTCGAGGGAGTGACTTTCACAATCCCCAGGAAAGGGACGAAAAAGAGGGTGCTCGACGTCGGGATGAAGAATGCCCGGCAATATATGAAAGATATAGAGAGCGCGGCCGAGAAACTGAATCCCGAGCGGAGCGTCGAGAAGCTCATGGCGCAGATGAAGTCGGATTTCCGGCTCAATGTTGAGCCTCGGCATATAGAATGTTTCGACAACTCGAATATCCAGGGCACGAATCCTGTGGCGAGTTGTGTGGTGTTCCGCAACGGCAAACCGGCCAAACGCGACTACCGTCATTTCAACATAAAGACCGTGACAGGGGCCAACGACTTCGCCTCCATGAAAGAGATTCTGCATCGTCGCTACACGCGCATGATGGCCGAAGGGGAGCCATTGCCTCAGATGGTGGTTGTCGACGGAGGCAAGGGTCAGCTGAGCGCTGCCGTGGAAGCTTTTGATGAAATGGGAATCAGGGGAGAGGTGGCACTTGTCGGCATAGCGAAACGTCTTGAAGAGATCTATTTCCCGGGCGACTCACTGCCGCTGTATATCGATAAGAAATCGCCCAGTCTGCGGGTGATCCAGGCACTTCGCGACGAAGCCCATCGCTTCGGAATCACGCATCACCGCAACCGCCGGTCGAAAGGACAGGTGAGCAGTGAGCTCGATTCCATCGCGGGAGTGGGACCGGCCACGGCCACGGCTCTTATGAAGCGGTTCAAGAGCGTGAAGCGTCTCAGGGAGGCCGGACTCGATGAAATCGCCGAAGCCGTGGGTAAAGCAAAGGCCTCCGTTGTCTATGGCCATTTCCACCCTGCTCCGCAGCAGTGAATCCAATGGTAATATGGAGCCCTGCGGTGATGATAATTTAGATCCGGGAGGGGGCGGAGGAGCCGCATAAGATTGAAAAACGGGAAATAATTAGGCGGATAGATGGATATTTTGTAATTTTGCAGCGGTAAAAAAGAAAAAGAAAAGGTAAAGCAAATCCGGTCTGTTGAAGGATCGGAAAAAACAATCTACGTTATGAAAGTTTTAGGAAAGCCGGATTTCCATCCGGCGATTGTCTCCTCATTCAGAGATTATTCGGCAGAGAAATTCCGCAACGACATCGTGGCTGGCATTGTGGTCGGCATAGTGGCCCTTCCTCTTGCCATAGCCTTCGCGATAGCGAGCGGTGTGAGCCCGACGGTGGGCCTCATCACAGCCGTGATCGGCGGTTTCATCGTTTCGGCCTGCGGCGGCAATACAGTGCAGATCGGCGGCCCCACGGGTGCCTTCATCGTGATTATCTACAACATCATTCAGCTTTACGGGCTTTCGGGTCTTGCCATAGCCACCTTCATGGCGGGCTGCATACTCCTGCTGATGGGTTTCTTCAAACTTGGCACGGTGATCAAGTTTATCCCTTATCCGATTGTCGTGGGATTCACCGCGGGTATCGCCGTGACCATATTCTCCACGCAGATGCCCGACTTCTTCGGGCTCACCATCGATGAGAAGATCCCCGGCGACTTCATAGGGAAATGGGGAGTCTACATCCGCAATTTCGGCAGTCTTGATCTCTCCACCTTCGCCGTGGGGGGAATCTCGCTTCTGATAATCATACTGACTCCGAAGGTTTCCAAGAAGCTTCCCGGCGCTCTCACGGCCATAGTGATCGTGACAGCCATAGTATGGCTTATGCATGAATACTTCGGAATCGACGGCGTGCAGACCATCGGCGACCGATTCGGCGATCTCGACAACTCTCTTCCCGGCGCGGCGTCGATAGGGCTCAACATGGAATCGGTGAACCTTCTTCTCCCCTCGGCCTTCACCATAGCGATGCTGGGGGCCATAGAGTCGCTGCTCAGCGCCACAGTGGCCGACGGACGCACCGGCGACCGGACCAACAACAACACCGAGCTTATCGGCCAGGGTCTGGCCAATATAGTGGTGCCTATATTCGGAGGCATACCTGTGACGGGAGCCATTGCCCGCACCATGACCAATATCACCAACGGCGGCAAGACACCGGTGGCGGGAGTGATCCATGCCCTCGTGCTTCTTTGCGTGTTCCTCTTCGCCATGCCGCTGATCAACCTTGTGCCGATGGCCTGTCTGGCAGCCGTGCTCATAATGGTGAGCTACAACATGAGCGGCTGGCGCACAGTGGTCGGTATGGCCCATAATCCGAAAGGGGATGTTTCGGTGCTTGTCGTCACCTTCCTGCTCACCGTGATCTTCGACCTCACGATCGCCATAGAGATCGGTCTGCTTCTCGCTGTGGTCTTATTCCTTCGCCGCGTCACTGAGAACACCACGGTGCGCGTATATGGCGAGCAGCTCGACGCCGCCGCCGGCACCGACATCATGCAGCATGAGGTGCTCGACCTCCGTCCCGGCGTTTCGGTATATGAGATCGACGGCCCCTTCTTCTTCGGAGCGGCCACGAAATTCGACGAAGTGGTTAGGCTCTCTCTTCAGGAGAAGCCTGTGGTCAGGATCATCCGCATGAGGAAAGTGCCCTTTATCGACTCCACGGGAATCCACAATCTGCAGCTGCTCATCGAATCCTCCCATCGGGAGGGAATCATGATAGTGCTCTCCGGAGTGAGGGAGAATGTCAACGCCGACCTGCATGCGGCCGGTATCGACAAACTCATTTCGAGCGAGCATATCTGCAACCATATCTCGAAAGCCGTGGTGGTTGCCAACCGCATAGCCGACGCCCATCTGGCCCGTCTGGCCTTCGCCTCCAAAGCGTGAAGCATCCTGCATTAACATTCTTTGGGGGAACAGTTTCTAAATTCAGACATACGACATGAAATATTATGACAATCCGAAAGACGACTCCATGAAATGGAGAGTTGTCGACACTGAGTATCTTATCAGACGCCCGTGGCTTACGGCCCGGCGCGACAGGGTGGAGCTGCCCAATGGAGTGGTCAATCCGGAATACTATGTGCTGGAATATCCGTCGTGGGTCAATGTGATAGCCATAACGACGGATGGACGGTTTGTCATGGTGAAGCAATATCGTCACGGTCTGGGGATAGTCGCCACGGAATTATGTGCGGGAGTGGTCGAGGAGGGTGAAGAGCCGCTTCAGGCCGCCAGGCGGGAACTTATGGAGGAGACAGGATTCGGAGGCGGCGAATGGGAGCTCTCGATGGTGGTATCGGCCAATCCCGGGAGTCGGAACAACCTATCTTACAGCTATATAGCGCGAGGTGTGGTGAAGATGAAAGAGCAGCACCTCGATGAGACGGAAGATCTCAACGTCGTATTCCTTGAAAAGGAAGAAGTCTATGAGATGCTCATGAAAGATGAGCTGAAACAGGCGCTCATGGCGGCTCCGCTCTGGAAATACTTCGCACTCACCGGCTGCAGGTAGCCTCCTCTCCCCGACGATTTCAGCAACGACCTACAGAATAAACGGGAAGTTGCCGGATTCGGCTGTCAGGTCTGATCCGGCAATTTCCCGTTGCGGAATAATTAATTTTATTCTTTCTACGGAATTAGATAATTTTTATTATTTTTGTGTTATAATTAAAAGGTCGCGGAGTCCGCATACAACTAATCCTATCTCTTCATCCCGCCGGGATGGCGGGTCTAAATGTATATAACGAAATGGCAAACAAAACATCCAAAAGATTAAAGAAAAGAGAGCTGCAGGAACGAATACTTGAATTTTTGCAGCGACAGAATAAACAGAGTTTCAATTATAAGCAGATAGCGTTCGGCATAGATGCCACGAGTCAGTCACAGCGCATGGATGTGATCAATCTGCTCGACGAACTTGCCGCCGGCGATGTCATAGCCGAGGTGGATCTGGGCAAATATAAGGCGAAGGCCAACCGAGGCACAGAGAACGTGGGATACTTCGTGCGGCGCAGCAACGGGAAGAACGCCGTGGTGATCGACGATGAACAGATAAGCGTGGCCGAGCGCAACTCGATGCATGCGCTCAACGGCGACAAAGTGCGCGTGATCGTGAGCGCGGCCCGTCGCGGCCAGCCAGCGGAGGCGCAGGTGATCGAGATCGTGGAAGCGAAGGAACAGACCTTTATCGGCACTCTGAAGATCGACAAGAACTATGCCTCGCTCGTGACCGATTCCAAATTCCTGGCCGCCGATATCATCATACCGCGTTCGAAACTGCGTGGCGGCAAAGACGGCGACAAGGCCGTGGTGCGCATCAACCAGTGGAAAGACGACGAGATGAATCCCCGGGGAGAAGTGCTCGATGTGCTTGGACGCAAAGGGGAGAACACCGCGGAGATGCACGCCATCCTCGCCGAATTCGGACTCCCGTACAAGTATCCGGCCAATGTGGAGAAAGCCGCCGAGAAGATCGATGCCGGGATCACACCCGAGGAGGTGGCGCGTCGCGAAGACTTCCGACAGGTCACGACCTTCACCATCGATCCCCGCGACGCCAAAGACTTCGACGACGCCCTCTCCATCCGCCAGCTTGCCAACGGCAACTGGGAAGTGGGAGTGCATATCGCCGATGTGACCCATTATGTGAAACCCAACAGCATAATAGAGAAAGAGGCCAAGCAGCGCGCCACGAGCGTCTATCTGGTGGACCGCACCATCCCGATGCTTCCCGAGCGTCTGTCGAACGGCATCTGCTCGCTGCGTCCGGATGAGGAGAAACTCACCTTCTCCGCCATCTTCGAGCTCAACTCGAAAGCCGGTGTGGTGAACAGCCGCATCGGGCGCACCGTGATAAAGAGCGACCGCCGCTTCACATACGAGGAGGCTCAGGAAATCATCGAGAAGAAAGAGGGCGACTATGCCAGAGAGCTCGGAGTGCTCAACGACCTTGCGAAACAGCTGCGCCGCCACCGTTACGACGCCGGCGCGCTCGAATTCGACCGTGCCGAGGTGAGATTCGAGATCGACAAAGACGGCAAGCCGATAAGCGTCTACTTCAAGGAATCGAAAGACGCCAACAAGCTTATCGAGGAATTCATGCTTCTTGCCAACCTCACCGTGGCCGAATCAATAGGGAAGGTGCCCAAAGGGAAGAAGGCGAAAAGCTTCGTATACCGCGTGCACGACAATCCCGACACCGAGAAGATAGCCAATCTCTCCCTGATCGCCTCCCGCTTCGGATATAAGGTGGCCACCGACGGCAGAGCCAAGGAGATCAACAAGAGCGTGAACCGACTTCTGCGCGACGTAAAGGGGAAAGGGGAGGAAAACATGCTGTCGATTCTTGCCATCCGGTCGATGGCCAAGGCGGTCTATACCACCCGGAATGTGGGACACTACGGACTCGCCATGGATTATTACACCCACTTCACCTCGCCGATACGCCGATATCCCGACATGATGGTGCACCGTCTTCTTGCGCGTTATGCCGAGGGGGGAAGGAGCGTGGATGTCAACAAGCTCGAGGATGAGTGCAGACATTCCAGCGACATGGAGCAGCTTGCCGCCAACGCCGAGCGCGCCAGCATCCGCTACAAGCAGGTGGAATTCATGCGCGACCGCCTGGGCGAGATCTACGACGGCGTGATCTCGGGAGTGACCGAATGGGGCTTCTATGTGGAGCTGACCGACAATATGTGCGAGGGCCTTGTGCCGATCCGCGACCTCGCCGACGATTATTACGACCTCGACGAGAAGAACTATTGCCTGATAGGGCGCCGCCACGGCAACAAATACACGCTTGGCGACCAGGTGAAGGTGCAGGTGGCCCGTGCCGATCTCGACCGCAAGCAGCTCGACTTCGCCCTTATCACCGACAACGGCAATCCCAACCGGCCCCTGGAGGAGAAGAAGCCGGGGAAACGTCATGAACCCAACACCCGGAAGCAGCACAAACGTTCCGGAAAGGGGAAAAGGAAGTGAACCACGCACAACAGCAGACAACAGCAGACAACAGCAAATATAATCTTAAAATACTGATATCCCTACATGAAAAAGAGAGGAATGTTCATGCTTCTTTCGGCATTGGGGGGCATAGGAGGCGCGACAGCGGTCGTTGCCTCGCCGGCCGAGGGAGTGATCGTATCGACCGATGCCTACCGCTGGGCGGGCGACACTATCTATCAGAATGAATTCAAGGCCTGGGCGGAGAGTCCGGATATGATCCGCTCCACCTACAAGGGGCGTCCGGGCTATTTCATGCCCGTGGAGCAGGTGTGGAAACGCAAGAACGACATCAGCGCCTATCCGCGTCTCACCACCGGCAACAAACTTCACCAGGCGATATTCAACATGGGACTGGACGAGATGGTGAACGCCGTGGAGCCCGACACCACGTTGCGCACAGGAAAGGAGTGGGCCGGTGTGTGGACACGCGATGTCAGCTATTCGATAATCCTTTCGATGGCCTACATGCAGCCCGAGGCTTCCATGATCTCCCTGATGAAGAAGGTGAACAAAAGCGGACAGATAATCCAGGACACGGGGTCGGGAGGCGCATGGCCCGTCTCGACCGACAGAATGGTGTGGGTGCTCGCGGCTTACGAGATCTATAAAGTGACGGGCGACCGCAAATGGCTCGAGACGGTCTATCCCATAGCTGTCAGATCGCTTGAGAAGGATTCGAAGAGTGTGATCAGCGGCAAGGGGCTTGTGAAGGGAGAGACCTCTTTTATCGACTGGCGGGAGCAAAGCTATCCCCGCTGGATGCAGACCGCCGACATATCGCAGAGCGAGGCGATGGGCACGAATGTCATGTATGCCGCCGCACTCGAGGCCACTTCGCGCATGGCCGCGGCCTTGGGGAAGAAGAAGGAGGCCGCGCGCTATGGAGAGGAAGCCTCCGCGCTTGCCACTGCCATCGACAAGGAATTCTGGATGGCCGACAAGGGATATTACGGAATGTATACCTACGGGCGCGACAACAAGATCTTGAATCCGCGCTCCGAGACTCTCGGGCTCGCGCTTTCCATCCTCTACGATGTGGCTCCGGCCGGGCGTCAGAAGGAGATCTCGGAGAACAGTCCGCAGACACCCTATGGTCCTCCCGTCTTCTTCCCGCAGACAAGCGACATGCCCAATTACCATAACAATGCCCTTTGGCCTTTCGTGGCGTCATACTGGACCCTGGCACAGGCCAAAGCCGGGAATGAGGCGGGATTTCTCGAGGGGATGGGCTCGGTGTTCCGTCCGGCGGCTCTTTTCGCCACAAACAAGGAGAATCTCAATCTCGACAACGGCGACTATTACACGGAGCTCAATAGCTCGAACATGCTGTGGTCGCTTTCGGGAAATCTGGCCATAACCACGCGTGTGCTCTTCGGATTGCATTTCGAGGAGGATGGACTGAGGATAGCGCCGTTTGTTCCGGAAGTGATGGCGGGAGTGCGTTCGCTCGACAACATCAGCTATCGCGGCGGGCGGATAAATCTCACGGTGAAGGGTTTCGGCGACAAGGTGAAGAGCATGATCCTCAACGGGAAGGAGATAGATCCTCTGAAAGTGATTCCTGCCGGGCGTCTGAAGGGGGAGAGCGACATCGTGGTGGAGATGGACAATCAGCCCATAGCTCCGATGAAGCTCAACCGGAGTTCGAATGTGAAGGCGCCGCTCACTCCCGTGACATGGCTTTCGAATTCCGCGGAGCTTGACGGAGAGGGAGTGCCGGTGAATAATCTTCTGCAATGGAACCCTATCGAGTATATCGCCCGTTATGTGGTTTTGCGCGACGGAAAAGTCGTGGGGGAGACCCGTGAGACAACCTGGCCGGCCACCGAGAAGGGGGAATGGCAGGTGATAGGCGTATCGGGCGAGGGCGTGCCCTCGTTCGCCTCTGAGCCCCGCAGCAACCGCGACCTCTGTCTTTATGAATTCCCGGGAGAGACTGTGGAGATGAAATCATCGGAAATCAGTTATCGGCCGGCAGAGAAGTTGTCGGGCTATCATGGCGGATTTGCGGAGACCGACAGAGAGAAGATGGCGCCGGCCATCGAGGTGGAAGTTCCGGAGAGCGGTGACTACACGATCTCCATCCGTTATGCCAACGGCAACGGACCGGTGAATACAGAGAACAAGGCGGCGGTGCGCAGTCTGCTTGTCGACGGAACGAAGGCCGGCACGGTTGTGATGCCTACGCGCGGTGTGGGCAACTGGAACGACTGGGGAATGAGCAATCTCATCCGCGTTCATCTTGAAAAGGGGAAACATACGCTCACTCTCCCCTATCTTCCGGAGGATGAGAATATGAACATACTCACGAATCATGCGTTACTCGACCGCATGGTTGTCGAGCGCGCACTCTGAACACGCCATACCCGAACAGAGATGATGCCATAGGATCGTCCGGCCTGTATTCCTTGCCTGAAAGCAAGGAATACAGGCCGGATTTTCGTGGAATAAGTGGAGGTTCGCGGGAAATTGCCGGGAAATTGCTGATGAAATTTGGAGGAATGGGAAAAAAGTTGTAATTTTGCATCGGGTGAGTCCTACACGACTTGCTCCCCGTAAATCCTCCAGGTCTTGATCGAAGCAAAGGTAGCGGGTTGTAGCGGTGCGATGTAGGTCGCTCGCCCATTTGCCTCTTTAGCTCAGTTGGCCAGAGCACGTGATTTGTAATCTCGGGGTCGTTGGTTCGAATCCGACAAGAGGCTCAAAAGTTCCGACCGGACTTGAATCATGTTTTTCATAATTTTGTTTTGGCGGCTGGCCTATTCCTTGGGGATGTGCTTGCCGTTTTTTTTGTGTGGGAATCCGGCCGCTTCTGACGCTCCGAATCGGGAGGATGAAGGGGGATGGTGATCTGACCGGTGGAAGGATAAGCGTTAAGATAAAAAGATAGAAAGCTAACTAAAGCCAAAGAGAAGGGAAAGAGATATGGTGATACATAATGCGACTTTTATGGTGAGGCGTGAGCTTGAAAGCGAGCTCGTGCTTTGGCTGAAGAGCGAGACCGCGGGGATGAGCCGGGGCGAAGGTTTTAATCCACGCATATCGGCGATGCGCGAGGCCGGCGGCGTGCGTAATCATGAGGCCGATGCGGCAAGTGTGGCCTTCCAGATGGAGTTTGAAGATGAGAAGGGAGCGCTCGAATGGCGCTCGACGGCTTTTGATGCCCTTGCCGGAAAATTTATCGGCCGTTTCGGCACAAATGAAGCAATGGTTTTCACGTCACTTTTTGAAGTGGTCTGATCGGATGGAATCATACATCTAAGAGCAATGGATTACGACAGGATCATAATGGGAATCGACCCGGGCACCAACGTGATGGGCTACGGATTGCTGGGTGTGAACGGGAAGAAGCTTGACGTGATAGTGATGGGTGTGATCGAGCTTAACAAATTCGAGAGCCATTATAAGCGACTTCACCGTATATTCGAGCGTGTGTCGGGTCTTGTGTCGCAATATCTTCCCGACGAGATGGCCATAGAGGCGCCCTTTTACGGGAAGAACGTTCAGTCGATGCTTAAGCTGGGGCGGGCGCAGGGAGTGGCCATGGCAGCAGCGCTTGTGAGGGATATACCGATAGCGGAATATGCTCCGCTCTCGATCAAGCAGGCTGTGACGGGAAGAGGCTCGGCGAGCAAGGAACAGGTGGCGGAGATGCTCAAGCGTCTGCTCCACATTCCCGAGGAGAACATGCCCCGCCTTCTTGACGCCACCGACGCACTCGCTGCCGCGCTCACGCATTACTATGAGACAGGAAAACCCTCACTCCCCAAAGGCCCCGGCAGCTGGGCGCAGTTTATCGCCCGCAATCCGGGGCGTGTGGTCGGCGGCTCGGGCTCAACCCGGAAGAATCCTGAAAAAAATATTGGGAAAGACGTTAAAAAATAGTCTATTATTTTTCAAATTAGAATTTAATAGATATATTTGCATTTCAGACCCATTACCACGAAAAATACTGAAAAAATCGGGGTCTTGACGGTTTTGGACCATCTGATGGAACACAATACCGAATATATACCGGAAAAACATAAAAGAAAAGAGATATGGACAGATATCAGCAAGCGATCGCATCGAGCAAAGTGGTTGCCAACGATGAGGCAGTCTCGGCCGAAGTGCAGAAGATTCTGGAGAAGGCAGGAGAATACGCCACTCCCGACGTTTACAAATTTTTATTCAGCTCAATCGACCTGACAACACTCAGCACAGAAGACAGCGTGAAGAGTGTGGCAAAGTTCACCCGGCGCGTAAACGACTTCGACAATGATTATCCGCAATATAAGAATGTTGCGGCCATTTGTGTCTACAGCAACTTCGCGGAGGTGGTGAAATCCCATCTGGATGTGGAGGGTGTCGACATCGCGGTGGTGGCTGCCGGCTTCCCCTCGAGCCAGACATTCGAGGCAGTGAAGGTGGCGGATGTCGCTCTTGCCGTGGAGGCAGGAGCCAACGAGGTGGACATAGTGATGAACATGGGCTATTTCCTCGACGACAACTATGAAGACCTCTGCGACGAGATCATCGAGCTCAAGCATACGGCGCGAAACGCGAAGCTGAAAGTGATACTCGAGACGGGGTGTCTGAAAACGGCGGAGAATATAAAGAAAGCGTCGATACTCGCGCTCTACAGCGGCGCCGACTTCATCAAGACCTCCACAGGGAAGATCTATAGCGGTGCGAGTCTCGAGGCCGCATACGTGATGTGCAGATGCATCAGGGAATATTACGAGACGACCGGAACCAAGGTGGGCTTCAAGGCCGCCGGAGGCGTGCGCACGGCAGAAGAGGCTGTGAATTATTACGCCATAGTAAAGGAAGTGCTCGGAGACGAATGGCTCAATCAGGATCTTTTCCGCATCGGGGCCAGCAGTCTTGCCAACAATCTTCTTTCAGCGATGGAGGAGAAGGAGGTGAAATATTTCTAATCGCGAAAAAAATCCTGACGTTATGAGAATATCAAACCTGATTAAATGGTCGTTGGCGCTTCTTTTGGGAGTGACGACGGCTTTTGGCGCCTATTCGCAGGGCAACAAGAGATACCAGACATTCGGAGTGGCCTTCTACAATCTCGAGAACCTCTTCGACACGATCAACAACAACGGGAAATATGATCTTGAGTTCTCACCCCGTGGGAGCCACAAATGGGACGGCAACAAATACCGGTCGAAGATCAAGAATCTCTCATATGCCATCTCTCAGATGACCACCAAGACCACCCCGATGGGGCCGGCGGTGATCGGAGTGAGCGAGATCGAGAACATCAGTGTGCTCGAGGATCTCGTGAAAGCTCCGGCCATCAAAGACTGGAACCTCAGGATCGTTCATCACGACAGTCCCGACGCCCGCGGGGTGGATGTCGGCTTGCTCTACAATCCCCGCTTCTTCCGGGTGATCAACGTGACCAACCACCGTCTGGTTGTTCCGGAGCTTCCCAACTTCAAGACTCGCGACCAGATGTGTGTCACCGGTCTTCTCGGGGGAAGCCGTGTGGCCGTGATAGTGAACCACTGGCCCTCCCGCCGCGGAGGGGAGAAGGAAAGCAGCTGGCTTCGCGAAGCCGCCGCATCGCTCTCCCGCCATATCGCTGACTCCCTCTATAAAGTGGACCCCAACATCGGAGTGATCGTGATGGGCGACCTGAACGACGATCCCCACAACAAGAGTGTGTCGGAAGTGCTCGGCGCGCGCAAGAAAGCCTCCGACGTCACCACGCAGGGATTCTACAATCCTTTCTGGGAGAAACTCGACAAAGGCTTCGGCTCATATATCTATCGCGGCAGCTGGGATCTCTTCGACCAGATAATAATAAACGGAAATCTGGTGAACGGCGCCTCCGGACTGAAATTCCATACGGCGGAAGTGCTCAACAAGTCATTCCTCCTGCAGAACGACGGCCAATACAAAGGGTATCCCCACCGCACCTTCGCCGGAGGAGTGTGGCAGAACGGATATTCCGACCATCTGCCCACCGAGATATTCCTCATAAAGGAGGTGAAGCGATAAGTCCCGGCGCAATCCGAGGCATATCCGGTATCACCTTCCGGATTCCCCATAAACAGAAAGCAAACTTAAACAAAAAATACAACCATCCATCATGCGAATAAAACTGACATTGCTTATGATGTTATGTCTGGTGCTGCCCGGCTGGGCGGCCACCGGACTAACCGGCACCGTTGTCGACGCCCAGAGCGGCAAGGCAATCGCCGACGCCAACATCCTGCTCCGCGATCAGGCCATCTTCGTGACCAGCGGCTCGGACGGCACCTTCACCATCTCCAACGCCTCGCCGGGCAAAGATGCTCTTCAGATCATCGCCTACGGCTATGAAGACGCCTATTTCGATGTTGACATCACCGAGGGCATAGTGAAAAACCTCGGCGATCTCCAACTGGTTCCCGGGGGATTCGAGGGGTATGAGAACAACAGCGACGAATTCCTCTTCGACGAGGAACAGCTGCTCGACGACGAGGGAATGACCCAGGGAGTGGGCACCATCCAGGGCGCCACCGACGACGTCTACTACCAGGCCGCCAACTATAACTTCTCGATAGCGCGTTTCCGCATGCGCGGCTACGACAACAAGTGGAACACCGGCTACATCAACGGCTTCAACTATAACGACGCCATGCGCGGGCGCTTCAACTTCTCCGGCCTCGGCGGCATGACCTCCAGCGCCTTCCGCAACCGCACCACCGACATAGGGCTGACAGCCACCGCCTACGGCTTCGGCGACATAGGAGGAGCAAGCAACTTCACCACCTACGCGAGCGAATACGCTCCCGGTTTCCGCGGAAACGTGAGCTACACCAACTCCAACTATATGCTCCGCGCCATGCTGCAGTATAACACAGGCGTGACACGCAACGGCTGGGCATTCTCGGCATCCATCATCGGCCGCTATGCCCCGGAGGGTGTGATCGAAGGCACATTCTACAACTCCATAGGCTATTCCCTGAGCCTGCAGAAAATCTTCAACGACCGCCACTCCCTCAACCTCACCACCTGGGGAGCGCCCACACAGCGCGCCACCAACGCCGCCGCAACCCAGGAAGCCTACGATCTTGCGGGAAGCAATCTCTACAACCCCTCCTGGGGTTATCTCAACGGCGAAAAGAAATCCGCCCGCATCGTGGAATCGTTCGACCCCTCCGTGATGCTCAACTGGATCTGGAAGCCGAAGATGGGCACCAAGATCAACACCGGAATCGCCTTCCGCTCCGACAACTACTCGAGCTCGGCCCTCAACTGGTATCAGACCGCTGACCCGCGTCCCGACTATTACCGCTATCTCCCCTCCTATTATCTCCCCACAGCCGAACCCGGAACCGAACTCTGGGAGGCACAGATGGAGGAATACAACTATGTGAAAGACTGGTGGAGCGGCGATAAGGCTCACCGTCAGATCGACTGGAACCAGCTCTATCAGACCAACCTGATGAACCGCAACCAGTTCGACCGCGATCCCGAGCTTCTCGGCCAGGCAAGCTACATCCTCGAGAACCGTCATTCCAACTTCACGGCCTGGATGTTCAACAGCTACATCGACCACCGCATCAACGACCACATGACTCTCCAGGGAGGCATAAGCTTCAACTATACCGACGCCCACTATTACAAGACAGTGCGCGATCTTCTCGGAGCCGAATTCTGGCGCGATGTAGACAACTTCTCCGAGCGCGACTTCGCGGGCAATCCCGATATTCTGCAGAATGACATGCGTCATCCCAACCGCAGAGTGAAGAAAGGGGATGTGTTCGGCTACGACTACAACATCCGCAGCTACAACGCCAAGGCATGGCTTCAGAACCAGATCGTGACCACACACTGGAACGTGAACTACGGACTTGAATTCAGCTACACCAACTTCATGCGTCACGGCAACATGCAGAACGGGCGTGCCCCCGAGAACTCCCTCGGAGCCGGCAAGCGCCACACCTTCGACAACGCCGCCATCAAGGCCGGCGCCACCTACAAGATCAACGGACGCAACTACATCACGGCCCACGCATCCTACGGATCGCGCGCCCCGATGCCCGACTACAGCTATGTGTCGCCCCGCACCAAAGACACTTCAGTGACAGGTCTCAGATCCGAGCGTTTCCTCTCGGCCGACATCTCCTATACCTGGAACTATGCACGCTTCCGCGGTTCGGTGACCGGTTTCTTCACCGAGATGTGGGACGGAATCAAGCGCAGCGGATTCTACGACTACCAGCTCAACACCTTCATGAACTACACCATGTATGGCATGCAGACCGAATATAAGGGAATAGAGCTCGGAATGGAATACAAGATCCTCAACAACCTCAGCGTATCGGCAGCCGGAACATTCAGCCGCTATCAGTACAAGAACAACCCGATGGGAGTGCGCAGCTACGAGAACGGATCGCAGGAGGATGTGACACGCCGTGTCTACCTGAAGAACTATCATCTCGGCGGAACTCCCCAGCAGGCTTATTCGCTCGCCCTCAACTACAACATCAAACAGTGGTTTTTCGAAATCAACGGACAGTGGTTCGGCGACAACTGGATCGATCTCTCTCCCGCACGTCATGAAGAGATGCCCGGACTCTGGAAATTCTGCACATCCAAAGAGGAATATATCGCACGCCGCGACCAGATCACCCATCAGGACAAGCTCAACAGCGAATGGGTGATGAATCTCTCGATCGGCAAGGTGATCTACACCAGATTCGGATCGGTCAACTTCAATGTCAACGTCAACAACCTTCTCAACAACCGCAACATCCAGACCGGCGGCTACCAGGAGGGTAAATTCGACTACACCGACTATAACGTGAACAAATTCCCCAACAAGATCTACTACGCACAGGGAATCCGCGTGTTTGTCAATGTCGGCATACGTTTCTAAAGAGTTCAATAGTAACGACAATACATAAAAGAGAATAAGATGAAATATATCAATAAATATATAATGTTGTTTCTGCTGCTCGTGCCGATGTTCGCCGCATGCGACGACGACCTTGCGCAGCCGCCCGTGAATCTTCCCGAAGGGGGAGTGGGCACCGGAAAATGGGACAACCCGATGACAGCCTATCAGGCGCTTCTCGGATCGGTCAACGACAAAGTAACCGAACCCTGGGTGAAGGGTTATATCGTGGGCTATATCGACACCGGAGTGGGCAACACCGCCAATGCCAACAGCGCCAAACTGACAGCCGAAGGCGCCGTGGCCACCAACATGCTCATCGCCACCACTCCCGATGAAAAGAACTGGGAGAACTGCGCCACGGTGCAGCTTCCTTCAGGGCCTGTGCGCAGCGCGCTCAACCTTGCCAACAATCCCGGCAATCTCGGCAAGCTCGTGACTATAAAAGGCACCACGGGCTCCAAATATTGCGGAGTATACGGCGTGAGAAGCGTCAGCGCCTACAATTGGGGCGAATTCGGAATCGAGGGCGACGACAACGAGAAGCCCGACACCCCCGATACCCCGACACCCTCCGGAGAGACCATCTATTCGGCACTGGCAGCCTCAGATGCAGAGCTCACGACCGGATGGACAATCGAGAATGTCAACATGCCCGAGGCGTTAAGCTATATATGGACATGGAAAGAATATAACGGCAACCATTATCTCAATGCCAGCGCCTATATGAGCGGTCAGGCGTATGCTTCCGAGGCATACTGCTACTCGCCCGAGATCTCGCTCGAGGGATACAAGTCGGCATCGGCATCGTTCGAACACGCGGCCAAATTCCAGACCACCATCAAGGAGCTCTGCGGCTTCGTGGTGCGCGAGGCAGGCACTTCGGAATGGACCAAGCTTACGTTCAGCACCTGGCCCGGAACCACAAGCTGGGCGTTTGTGAACAGCGGCGAGATCGATCTCTCCGCCTATGCCGGAAAGAAGATCCAGGTCGGTTTCAAATATGAGTCAAGCTCAGCAGGCGCCGACACCTGGGAGATCAAGAATATCGTAATCACAGGCAGCAAGTAAAAAAGAAAAGAGAAATGAAAAATATAAGAAAATCCACCTGTCTGGGCATGGCGATGCTTGCGGCGGCCTCCATTTCGGGGCTCACCTCCTGCCAGGCCGATATGGACACCCCCAACCTCGAGGAGCCCAAGGCCACGATGGTGGCCAATACCACCATCTCGGAGCTCAAGACCGCTTTTGCCGGACAATCGGTGAAATGCGGAAAGAAAGCCGACGACAGCGACTATATAATAAAAGGACGCGTGGTGTCGAGCGACGCCACCGGCAACATCTATAAATCGCTCGTGCTCCAGGATGAGACGGGAGCGATAGCCCTTTCGATCAACCAGGGCTCGATGTATGTGCAATACCGCGTGGGACAGGAAGTGGTGCTGGATGTCACCGGCCTCTATGTGGGATATTACAACGGACTTCAGCAGATCGGATGGCTCGGGGAGCCCTACAATGGCGAGACACAGCTCACATTCATGGCATGGGACTACTTCCTCGGCCATTCGGAACTCAACGGATTCCCCGACACCGACTTCCAGTATGTGGGCATCAACGACACCTGGCCTTCCGAGAATCCCTATTGTGTGGTGACCACCATCGGGGAGCTTCCCACGAGCGGCGAACTTTTCCGCAACATGCAGAGCCAGCTTGTGGAATTGCGCAACGTCTACTTCGAGGATGGCGGCAAACTCACCTACGCCCCCTATCAGGAGAGCGTGAACCGCACTATCAAGGACGCCAACGGCGCATCCATCATCTGTCGCACATCAGGATATTCAAACTTCTATAACGACACGATACCCGAAGGAACAGGCAATGTCAGAGGCATCCTTTCCTACTATGGCGACGCATGGCAGATTCTTCTGCGCGGCCCCGGCGACGTGATGATCAACCAGAAGGGACAGGAAAGCGATCCCTACAGCGTGACAGAAGCCATCGGCCTCATGAACCAGGGCACAAGCGCCTGGACGCGCGGCTATATCGTAGGCTCGGTTAAGGCGGGCGTTCAGAACGTGACCTCGGCATCCGACATAGTGTTCGGTGACGAAGCCGAGCTCGACAACAACCTCGTGATCGCCGACTCCAAAGATGAGAAAGACTGGAGC
>X247_Common_Hamster__coassemble_18_pt1 | contig 22852 bp, 16 predicted proteins | sample X247_Common_Hamster__metabat2_high_PE_003 | metagenome-assembled genome bin X247_Common_Hamster | reverse complement strand
GATATGTATATTGGTTCAAGGATAAGAACTGGCATGTCTATAATGTGAAAAGCGGCAAGACCGTAAATGTATCCGAGAATGTGGAGTTTCCCCTGTGGGATGAGACCGACGACCATCCCGCGCCTGCCATGGCATACGGCGCGGCGGGATGGAGCGCCGACGACAAGGCGTTTCTTGTCTACGACCGTTACGACATCTGGGCTCTTGATCCGGAAGGGATGAAAGCTCCGGTGTGCGTCACCGGGGGAGAAGGCCGCAGCCGCAATCTCCGCTTCCGTTATCTCAATACCGACAAAGAGCGTCGATATGTGAGCGATGGTGAGAGAATACTCCTCAATGTTTTCGACTACACCACGAAATACAACGGACTCGCCACACTCCGCTACGGAAAGGATAAGAAGCCAGCTGTGGGAGTGCTCAACGAATATGCGTATACACAGGTGAGAAAAGCGAAAGATGCCGAAAACTATACATGGCAAAGAGCCAACTTCTCCACATCTCCTGAGATATGGACCTGCGGCGGAACGAACTTCATGCAGGCACGCCAGCTCACCGATGCGAATCCACAGATGAAAAACTATCGGTGGGGCACGGCGCAGCTTGTGAAATGGACCGCATACGACGGGAAGGAATCGGAGGGCGTGCTTTATGTGCCCGACGATATCGATCCCAATGGGAAATATCCGATGCTATGCGTCTTTTACGAGACAGGGAGCGAAGATCTCTACCGCCACTACACAATGGAGCCCTCCTGGAGCTGGGTGAATTATCCCTTCTATGTGAGCCGCGGATATGTGATTTTCGTGCCCGATATCCATTACACAGCGGGTATCCCCGGAGAGAGCTGTTACAACTACGTATGCTCCGGTGCCGAAGAGATGTGCCGCCGCTATCCCTGGATCGACAAGGAGCGCATCGGAATCGACGGGCAGAGCTGGGGAGGCTATCAGACAGCCTATCTTGTGACCCGCACCGACATGTTCGCATGCGCGGGGTCGGGAGCTCCTGTGGCCAACATGACTTCCGCTTTCGGAGGCATACGCTGGGAATCGGGCGACTCGCGTCAGGCGCAGTATGAAGTGGGACAGAGCCGCATCGGACGCAATCTCTGGGAGGCGACCGAAATTTATGTGGCCAATTCCCCGGTTTTTCACGCCGACAGGGTCAACACCCCTCTCCTTATCATGCATAACGACGGCGACGGAGCAGTGCCCTGGTATCAGGGTATAGAGATGTTCATGGCTCTGCGACGTCTGCAGAAACCTGTGTGGATGCTGCAATATAACGGCGAGGCACATAACATCCGCGCCCGCAAGAACAGAAAAGACATTACAGTCAGACTCCAGCAGTTTTTCGACCATTATCTGAAGGGAGACCCCATGCCGAAATGGATGAAAGAGGGAATACCGATGGAGAGAAAAGGGCAGGAAACCGGTTTCTGAATCCCTGAGGCTGTTTTATCTTCAGCTCGCTCTCGGTGAGAGCTGTTCGAGGGCCTGTTGACTAAACAAGAACAATCATGAAAATAAAGGCAGGAATAAAAAAAATAGTCGGAGGCGCGGCAATGCTTGCGTTGCTGACAGTCGGGAATACCACCCACGCCCGGAAATTTCATTGCGAGGCCGACACGGCTCGGGTGATGCAGGTGATAAGGGAGTTTTACGAGCCGGGAGGCGACCCTTCCGTAAAAGCCGGAGCCATAGCCGAGAGTTTTGTCGGAACGGAGTATCTTCCCGTGACGCAGCTCGATTCCACGGGTAAATGCGAGATAAGAGTAGATGCGTTCGACGATGTGAGTTTTATCAACAATGTCGTGGCACTCGCACGTATGTCGACAACACCGGGACATGTCAGGATAAATGAATTCGGCAACGAACTTGAGAACGTTTCCTGCCGCCGCGGAGAAGAGAATGGTTTCCCTTCCAGAATGATTTATGCTTCCGACTGGATCGTAGACAATAAATCGCGCAATATCGTGAAAGAGCTCACGGAGGTATATTCCGACCAGTTCAAGACCAAATCGCTCGACTGGGTGACACGCCACCGCGATCTCTATGCGGCGCTCAAAGACTCCGCCGCGTATGAAGGGCAGCGGATGGTGGAGATGGGCTTCCGCACCCATAAAGTGCCGCACATGCGTCGTGAAAGCACCGGATGGAAAAACATCGCCCCCGAGCTGCGCGACGGTGATATCATCATATTGCTCACCGGCGACCCTGATACGGATGCCCTTGAAAGAGGAATTCTGCGCCGGCGTGAAGATGGCTTCCATTTCATTCATCCTTCGGAGAAGGAGAGGAAGGTAGTGGAGGAGAAAGAGACTATCGACCGGTATATAAAACGCAATGCCAAGCGCACATACGGATACCGCTGGCTGCGGCTCACGCAATAACGCCATCTTCCTGAATCCCGGAGGGGAAACGGAAGCGCAGGAGAGGGTATGAAAAGAAAATTAGAAGAACAACTTCAATGATTGAATTTGTAAATGCAAAGATAAATATCGGTTTGCAGATCGTGAGAAAACGTGAAGATGGGTATCATGATCTGCAAACCCTTTTTTATCCGGTGGGTATTTATGCCGGAACTCCGGCGAATGAGACTGAATTCTGCGACATCCTCGAGATCTGCGCGAACGAGACGCCGGAGGAGGGATTCAGGTTTGAATGTATGGGGCGAAAGGTGGACTGCGCTCCGGAAAAGAACCTTGTGTACAGGGCGGCCATGCTTTTCGCAGAGGAAACGGGGGTGGATCTATCGACAATTAAAGTGGTGCTCGACAAGCATCTCCCCGATGGAGCCGGGCTCGGCGGCGGGAGTGCGGATGCCTCCTTCCTTTTGAGAATGCTTGCCAGAAGATTCCGTGAAGGTGAAGACCTTCCGCTATACGATTGGGCCGCGCGGCTCGGTGCCGACTGTCCGTTTTTCATTCTCAACCGTCCCGCATACGCCGAAGGGATAGGGGAACGGCTTGAGGCTTCTTCTCTCGATCTTTCCGGGTTCTGGCTCGTGATAGTAAAACCCGATGTCTACGTGTCCACACGCGAGGCATTCTCGGGAGTGAAACCGCGACCGTCCGATTTCGATCTGCGCTTTCTTCCGCAGACACCTATTGAGGAATGGCGGCATAAGGTGAAAAATGATTTCGAAGACTCCATATTCCCGCTTCATCCCGAAATAAAAGAGGTGAAAGAGCGGCTTTACGGGAGAGGAGCCCTGTATGCCTCGATGACCGGAAGCGGAAGTGCCCTTTATGGCATATTCCGGGAGAGGGAATCGGCTGTTAAAACCGCAATCGAATTTAAAGAAAAGGCAACCATAGCAGTCTCTTGTTTGTTAAAAATGTAGATAAACCCTAAGTGTCTCACGATGCAAGCCGGAGAGGCGCTGCAGGCTACGACAAGCCGGAATATGAGGATACGGGATGATTTAATTGCGATTTTAACATATTTTGGCAAACAATTTGATGTGTAACAAATAATAGAAACAGGAGGGAAAGGAATACGGCAACGTGTTTTCCTGTTCCCGCAATAGAACAGCTATGGAAGAGAAACAAAATAAAGATCAGATGGAATCCGCTCCCGAGGAGGTTGTCATGGATGATGTCAACGCCACTCCGGAAGCAGATGCCAATGCGGAAGAGATTGCGGCCGAGGCTGCGGTAGGTGCGGAAGAAGAGGTGGAGAAACTTCAGAAAGAGCTCGCACAGGAGAAGAAGGAATATCTGTTTTTGATGGCGGAATTCGACAATTTCCGCAAGCGCACCCTTAAAGAGAAATCCGAGCTGATAAAGAATGCCGCGGAAACGGCGTTCAAAGGGCTGCTTCCGATCGTGGATGATTTCGAGCGCGCGCTCAAAGCCACAGAGGGAAGCGAGGATGCGGGATCTGTGAGAGAAGGGATGGAGCTTATATATAAGAAGCTCAAGAAATATATGGAGCAGAACGGAGTGAAAGAGATGGATCCGGAAGACAAGGAATTCAATTCCGACCGACATGAAGCCATTTCGGCCGTTCCTGTGCCCGACGAAGATATGAAAGGGAAGATCCTCGACACGGTGGAGAAGGGATATATGATCAACGACAAGGTGCTTCGTCATGCAAAAGTTGTGGTGGGGCAATAAGCTTCCACCCATAATAAGACTGAAAAGCGATGGCAGAGAAAAGAGATTATTATGAAGTGCTTGGCGTGGCCAAAAACGCCACGGCCGACGAAATAAAGAAAGCCTATAGAAAGAAGGCGATACAGTATCACCCCGACAAGAATCCGGGAGATAAGGAAGCCGAGGAGAAATTCAAGGAGGCCGCGGAGGCCTACGATGTGCTCAGCGACGAGAACAAGCGCGCGCGTTACGACCAGTTCGGCCACTCGATGGGAGAATCGTTTGGCGGAGGCGGAGGCGGCCGATATAACGGCGGATTCGGCGGCGGCATGTCGATGGAAGATATCTTCGCCCACTTCGGCGATATATTCGGCGACATGGGAGGCGGATTCGGCGGCGGATACAGCGGCGGCGGACAGCCACGTCAGCATGTGAACAAAGGCACCGACCTGAGAATCACTGTGAAGGTAACGCTCAAGGATGTGATGAACGGTGTGGACAAGAAGCTCAAGATACCGAAACTTGTGGCTTGCTCGCATTGTAAAGGCACCGGAGCGAAAGACGGCACGGCCTTCAAGACATGTCCGCGCTGTCACGGCACAGGATATGTCGACACCGTGCAGCAGACATTTATGGGCGCTATGAGAAGCCGCACCGTATGTCCGGAATGTAACGGAGAGGGTAAGATCATCTCCGAGCCGTGCACGTTCTGCGGAGGCTCGGGCGTTGAGAAGAAGGAGGAGATCGTGGAATTCCATATTCCCGCAGGAGTGGAGGATGGAATGGTGCTCACCATGCAGGGTCAGGGAAATGCCCCGCGTCATGGCGGTGTTAACGGCGACCTTCTCATAAAGATCCAGGAAGAGAAGGATCCCGACCTTATCAGAGAGGGTGACGACCTGATATATAACCTTATGCTCGATATCCCGACAGCGGTATTGGGCGGCACGGCCGAAGTGCCTATGGTGGAAGGGAAGGCGCGTCTGAAGATCGCTCCGGGAACGCAGCCCGGAAAGGTGTTGCGGTTGCGCGGCAAAGGCCTGCCGAAATTCAATTCCTCTACAAAGGGCGACATTCTCGTAAATGTCATGGTGTATATGCCTGAGAATCTAAACGACACGGAGAAGGCGGCTATCGAAAGCCTGAAGAACAATCCCAATGTCGTGCCCGATAAATCCACATCCCAGCGGATTTTCTCACGGCTCCGCCACATATTCAATAAAGAGAACCGCGGAGTGTGAGAAAAAGTGCGGATAAGATGCCTCAACAATAAATTGGAGCGGAGAAACCTCGCGTTTCTCCGCTCCAATTGTTAAATAAAGTTTATTAGAGTGTTAAAAGAATCTTTTTTCACTATCTTTGCATCGTTATGGCATATACACCACCTATCGACGAGAAACAACTTGTGGAAGATTTACAGAATCCGCGGACAGCAAATTCAGCGTTCGACACGCTGATGCGCCGTTACGGAGAGCAGATCTATTGGCAGATCAGAAAGATGGTGATGAGCCACGATGATGCGAAAGACCTTCTTCAGAACAGTTTCATGAAAGCCTGGAAAAACCTTCACAATTTTCGCGGAGACGCCAAGCTTTCCACATGGCTTTACAAGATAGCGGTGAATGAAAGCATCAATTTTCTAAATAAAGAACGCCAGCGCAACAATGTTGACGCCGACGGTGATGATTCCTATCTGATGGATTCCCTGCAGGCCGATGAATATTTCGACGGCGACGCCCTCCAGGAGAAGCTGCAGGAAGCCATTCTGCATCTTCCGGAGAAACAGAGGCTCGTATTCAATATGAAATATTACGACGATATGAAATATGAGGAGATGTCGGAAATCCTCGGCACATCTGTCGGAGCGCTCAAGGCCTCATATCATCACGCCGTGAAAAAGATCACCCAATTCGTTGAGAAAGAAGAGATCTGATCATTCTTATAGAAAAAAAAGAAACCGCTCCATAAAAATTTAGAAAAAGTTTAAACCATCTATCCTTATTATAGTCATAGCAATAAGGAGGGTTGTGACGCATCGGTCTATGGATCCGGGCGTTCAAGACCATCTCGTTTAATAACAAGAACTTAGTCAGGTAATCAGATGAATAGGGAAGATAAATTGAGAGAAAAATTCGGCACGGATCCCGGCTTTCGGGTTCCCGAGAATTTTTTCGAGGACTTTTACAAGGAGATGGGCGAGAGTCTTCCTCCCCTCGAGGCGGCGCCTCGCCAGCCGGATCTTTCACTATGGCAGCGTATGAAGCCATACGTGTATTTGGCTGCCATGTTCATGGGAATATGGCTCACCATGAAGGTGTTTCATACCGTTTCAAGCAATCAGTCGCTAAGTCTCGACAATCCCCCCGAACAGATAGCCCAGCTTATACGCAATGATTCCGATCTTGATTTTTCGGATCAGCATATAGTGTCGGTTTCGGATTATGACGTAGAAAACGAAGTGATCGACAGCTATGGTTCGTTTGAGGATTTCCAGGAGGATCTCGGAATCGAGCTTGAGCCGCGTTATGAGAATATAGATATAGAGAAGATCACGTCGGAGTGATTTCCGGCGTGGCCTTCTTTTTCTGTTTAAACCATAATTTCTTATGAAAAAGATATACGTACTGTTTGTAATGGCGTTTCTGATGCTGATTCCCGTGTATGCCCAGCAAAGACCGGGAGGAGGCAAAGAAGACAAGCGCAAGGAACTCCGTGAATATAAGATGAAATATCTCGCGCAGGAGATGGAACTCTCCGGAGATGATCAGAAGAAATTCTTTGAAGTCTATAACCAGCTGAGCGATGAGCGCGGAGCTGTCAGACGCGAGATCCGCGTGCTCGACAGAAAGATAAGAGAGAACAATGCCACTGATGCGGATTATGAATCTCTCAACAGGGCAAAAGAGAAATTTGCCGAAATCGACAAGAGATATGATTCGAAATTCTCAACTTTTCTAAGCGGCAAACAGATTTTCAAGATGAAGGAAGCCGAGGCCGTCTTTATGAAGAAAATGCGCGAATTGAGAGAAAACGGCAAGAAAAGATAGCATACTTGTCTGAACTTACGGAAATCGAGTTTTGTTTCAAATGAGGGCTGATGAAACGTTCAGCCGAAAATGATTCCAGCGTATGAAAAGAAACTATATAACCGACATCAAAAAGATCTGCTTCATGTGGATCTTTTTGTGTATTATGCCCTTTATGGCAGAGGGAGCGTCAAACAGTTTTCCTCACCCGGATTTCGCATATCCGGCCACAGTAGCAGAAAACGCGCGCAAGGTGCTCCAAAGAGGCCCGTCCGAATCGGGGGAGTTGATGACATTGCGCGCCGCGATGCAGGTGGTGATAGCCGAAGACCTTGTGTCGGAATCGAACGCGGCATCAGGCGCGGCATTGCTCGATTCCCTGGCCGGGGAGCTTGATTCGCCCTATTCGTCGCTTGCTCTTCTGCTCGAGGCCCGGCTTTATGCGGATATCTATAATTCCAACCGGGGAAGATACAACGGGCGTGCTATTCCCGTGTCGCCTGTTCCGGAAGATATTTCGGAATGGAGTCGCGATATTTTCGCTTCAAAGGTATGCACCCTTGTGGAGCGGGCGTTCTCTTCCGGCGATCTTGGAAAGAATATGCCTATATCCGCTATTTCGGGTATAATCACCGACAGCGCGGAGGCCTCGCGGGCAGGACTCAGTGTATACGATTTCATGACATTGCGCGCGGTGTCGTGTCTTGAAACTTTTTCCGGAGCCGGAAGTGAAATGATTCCCTTCTTCAACCGGACAGCCAAGGGAAACAGGAAATATGAGCTCTCGGCCTCCTCGCTCATGGAGAAACTTGCAGAGGAGAACGCCGCCTGCCACAATTCGAATCAACCCACAGAGGCGGGAGCATTGATGGCGTGGTGGCGTTACCAGACGATTTCATCCGACCGCGATGCCGACTACATAGAGAGCTGCATAGGGCGTTACGGGTCGACACCATATTGCGCGCGGTTTCTGATAGCCAAATACAGCGGCCTCTCTTACGATGACGACTACACGGAGGCTTACAGGACGTATACGGAGTATCTGAAAAAATATCCCGATTGTCCGGATGCCGCCGTGCTGAAAAACAACATTGAAGACATGACGGCCAAGAGAGTGAGGATAAACACCTCCGCCCAGCATCTTCCCGGAAAGGAGATAAAAGGGGAGGCGAAATCGCGCAATATGGCTTCATTTTATCTTCTTGCCATAAAGATGGGCGACTCATACGTCGGGAAGAATATAAAGAAAGGAGAACTCATAAGTGGAGGCACCGTGGCGGCCAATGTCCGTCTCGAGGGATCGACGGAGATTCCCGGATATAAGAAACAGGAGTTTACACTTCCTCCTCTCCAATCGGGGGTCTATGTGATAGCGGCATCCACTACGCCCGACAAAGGGGGCCTTGTCTGGGATGCCAATAAAAACGCCTCCCTCCCCACGCTGCTTGTGAGCCGGATTGCTGTTGTAGGGAGTTCGGAGCATAAAGAGAACGCTACCGACAGATACTTCTATGTGGTGGAAGGCTCGAATCAGAAACCTGTGGCGGGCGCGAGAGTGACATTCACTCCCTCCTGGCGCAACAGCGGCAGCAAGACCACACTTACCACCGATGCCTCCGGCAGAGTGAGGGCTCCCAAGGGGAATTATGATGTCCTGGTGAAGTCAGGCAAAGATATATATACCCTTTCAAGCTATACCGGAGGCGGCAACGGAAGGGAAAGGAAGAGTCTCGCAGGCTCGATATTCACCGACCTCTCCATCTATCATCCCGGCGATGAAGTGGGATTTGCCGCCGTGGTCTATTCCAAGGATAAACAGGAATTGCAGGCGGAAAGCGGTGTCACTGTGGATGTGATCCTGAACGATGCCAACTATCAGGGCGTTGACACACTCCGGCTTGTTTCCGACGCATACGGACGTATGGAGGGGAAATTCACATTGCCCGAAGAAGGCCTTCTCGGAGGCTGGAGCCTCCAGATGATGTCGGGCAGGAACTGGCTTACGCAGACAGGAATCGAGGTGGCCGAATATAAGTCGCCCACATTCTATGTGGCAGCCGAAGGCACGGAAGGGGAGGTGAAGATCGGTGACATGGTAAAGATCAAGGGTGAGGCAAGAACATATTCCGGGATGCCGGTCGCCAACACCGACGTGAGATATCAGGTGACTTACACGCCATGCATGTGGTGCAGGCTCGGCTCCGGGGCAAATGCCAATTACGGAGGGAACGCCACAACCGACGGCGATGGAAAGTTCATCATAGAGCTTCCCACTGCCGGACTCAAAGGCACGCGTTTCGCCATAGGGCGCTATCAGCTCAGAATAGACGTCACGGATGCTGCCGGAGAAACACAGCAGTCGCCCTTAGTCGACTTCACTCTCGGCCGTGCCTACAGGATATCGGCACAGATGCCCGATTATGTGGATTCCGGAAAAGAGAAGGAGATTAAATCCGCTGTGGCTGTCTACGACATGACAGGCCATCCTGTGGAGAAGAAGATTTTCTACCGCGTCATAGCTGCCACCGACAGCACATTGATTGCGGAAGGATCGATCGACAGCGGTGCGTTCAGCTACCCTGTTTCCGGCATGAAACCGGGCAAATATATATTCCGTTATTCTCTCAATCCCGGATTCAAGGCAGAGGATGGAGAGCAGGATGCGGAAGCGGAGGTGATAGTCTATTCCGACAGCGACAGGACACCGGCGGTGGAGACACAGCTTTGGGCTCCTGTGAAAGAAATTATCGTCGAACCCGGTGCCCGCAGCGTGAAGGTCCCGTTCGGTTCTTCCTATAAAGACTCAAACATTTATGTCGAGACAGCCGATATCAACGGCGTGAGGGAGAGAAAATGGGTCAAGGTGTCTGATGGAGTCACCTCCATAGAAGTGACGGCTCCGGCAGACAACGACCGTGTGAAGGTGACGCTTTGCGGCATGCACGATCTTGAGTCGCGCCAGGCCACGGTGACACTTGTTCCCCGGATTCAGACCCGCAAGGTGGAGATCGCAACAGAGACATTCCGCGACAAGATTGCCCCCGGATCGAATGAAGAATGGAAATTCCGCTTCTCTCTCGATGGGAAGGATCTCTCTTCCCTGCCCGTCATGGCCGTGATGAGCAACAAGGCTCTCAACGCCCTCGCTCCCTTCCAGTGGAGATTCGATCCCCGTTCATCCTTATTTTGGGGAATGCCGGGGCAGATCGAGCTCCCCTATATCGGCAGAACAGGATGGAATGTCACCATAGGGAAGAATATATATCCCAAAGGAGCTGCCTATTTCAAGGCTCCGGAATGGGAAACATATGGCTATAATCTCTATGGCCCCGGAATGGTGAGATATTACAAACTCGCCAATATGTCGGGCGTGAGAGTAAGAGGGGCGGTCAATACGATGGATATGGCCGATGGCGTTGTGGAATCGGCGGAGATGGTTGATGAAATGAAGATGGCCGCTCCCGAGGCGATGGCACAGCAAACCGGAGGCGCCATTAAAGAGGAGGCCACGGAGAATGACGGAGATTTCGGAGTAGCACCGCAGGAGGAGGAAACTCTCAGAGAGATCGAATGTCCGCTGGCATTCTTCTTCCCCACGCTTGTCACCGACGATAAGGGTGTAGCGACTGTCAGTTTCAAGGTTCCCGATTTCAATGGCACATGGCAGCTTCAGGTGATGGGTTACACTTCTGATATGAAGACTTCTGTGAAAACGCTCGACGCCGTGGCTTCGAAACCTGTGATGGCAAGCATGAACGCTCCCCGTTTCGTGCGGACCGGCGACCGGATGAGTGTCGGAGCCACTGTCTACAACAATTCGGGAGACGCGTGCCGCCTCGGCGCTACGGCTGTAGTGTTCAATCCGATTACAGGAAAGGAGTATCTCACCAGGACTTTCGAACCTGAGGAGGTCAAGGCGATGGGGTCGAGAAGCGTGACATTCACATTCGATATCCCTTCCGATATCGATATGCTTGGACTCCGTTTCTATGGCGAGGGAGGAAATGCGCGGGATGGAGAACAGACTGTGATTCCCGTCTATCCTTCGAGCACGCCGGTGGTGGAGAGCGATCCATTCTATATGGCGCCGGGAGAGAAGGAGATGAGCATGCCTCTTCCCGCAAGGGGGAAGGATGGAGTGGCGACGCTCACCTACAGCGACAATCCTATATGGGAATGTGTGACCGCGCTTCCCGACATACTTGTTCCTGATTCGAAGAATGTGCTTTCGCAGTCGTATGCCCTTTACGGCAATGCCATAGCGGCAGGTCTGCTTAAGGACTATCCGCAGCTAATGGAGGCTCTGAAACTCTTTGCCGATCCGGCCAACGCCGCCGACTCCACATTGGTATCGAATCTCCAGAAGAACGGAAATCTCAAGACTGTGGCGCTTAACAATACCCCCTGGGTGAGAGACGCCGCATCAGAGACGCTCCGCATGAGCCGGCTCACTGAATATGCCGATGCCCGGAAGAGCGCAAAGGCAATTTCCGACATACTCGCTTCGATGTCGCGTCTGCAGAACGCCGACGGGGGATGGAGCTGGTGTGAGAATATGCGGTCGAGCGAATGGATCACGTCGCAGGTGGTTTTGCGTTTCGCGATGCTTGAGAAGATGGGCTATCTTCCCGCAGCCGGAAAAGAGATGGCTCTGAAAGGAATCGCATACGCCGACAGGAGCATAGTTGAGGATTGCCGTAAAACCGGAGCAAACAAATATTCCTACGGCTCCCTTCTCAATTATCTCTATGTGCGCAGTTTCTTCCCGAAAGCTGCCACCACTCCGGAATTTGCCGAAATCAAGGCTAAAGGAATCGCGGCAGTGATGAAGGGTTGGAAGAAGTATGATATTTATGAGAAAGCGACAGCCGCCACGCTCCTCTATCGCGAAGGGAAGGAGACTCTTGCCGGAGCCATTCTCGAATCGCTCAGACAATACTCGAGCCGGAGCGCGGAGAAGGGGATGTGGTTCGACAATCTGAAATCTGTTTTCGGACCTTCCGCCAAACTGATCACCACAGCGCAGGTGCTTGAAGCCTATTCCGAGATACAGCCCGGATCGGAATGTGCCGACATGCTCCGCCAGTGGCTTGTCCTTTCCAAACAGACGGAAGACTGGGGAAGCAACCGTAACCTTGCAGAGGCTATCCAGGCGATTTTGTCGAGCGGAAGCGACTGGACAAAGGAGTCTCCCGCTCCCGAAATATATATCGGAGAGGAGAGGATAGTTCCCGACAGGATCGCGCGTCTCACGGGAAATCTCACGGTATCTCTCTCAGGGAAGAGCGGAGATCTCCGCGTGAAGCGTTTTGGCGCCGGTCCGGCATGGGGCGGTGTGATCACACAGAGAGTGGCGCCTATTGAGGATGTGAAGGCTGCGAAGACTCCGCAGATTTCCATAGAGAAGAATATTTATGTGATCTCGACCGACAGTATGGGCACCACGGCGTCTGACGCGCCGCTCCGCAAGGGAGACCGCGTGAGAGTGACGCTCACCATCAAATGCGACCGCGATGTTGAATATGTGGCGGTGACCGACAGCCGCAGCGCCGCTCTCGAACCGGCCGACCAGATTTCGGGCTATACGCAGAGCGACGGAGTATGGATGTATAAGGAGGTAGGCAATTCGCAGACCAATCTATTCATTCCCTTCCTCTCGAAAGGAACGCATGTGATCAGTTACGAGTGTTTCGTAGACCGCGAAGGCCTCTACACACTCGGCATAGCCACGGCCCAAAGCCAGTATGCACCTGTGATCACAGCCCATTCGGCCGGAACGGTGATCGAGGTGAAATGAGAAATATGAAATAAGAAAAACCGGATGTCTGAAGAAGGCATCCGGTAAATGGAATCACGTGGTATGGCTCATTCGGGCCATACTTTTTTTATTCATTCTGCAATTCTATTCGATTTTCGCCACAACCCTTCGTCCATGCCAGGAACATACCGGCACGCGGCAGAATCCATCGCGCGATTCGTGGATGAGACGAAACACTCTGAATTCGCTGATGTCGGAACCGTTATTGTCGATGTCGGAACCGGAGGTATAATCCATGTAAGATATAAACGGATGGCGGATAAGAGTATGAGAAGAGGGGAGTGAGAAATCAATCGAGAGGGACAACGAGGCCTTCGTGGTTGAGGATTACGTTAGGGAAGATCTTCCGGGCTTCCTCAAGAAAAAGGTTGTCGTCGGTATATCGCGAGGAGTAATGGCCGGTGAGGAGCGCCTTGGCTCCGGCATCGCGAGCCACCATGGCAGCCTGCCGGGCTGTGGAATGTCCGCGTGGCGCTGCCTCCGAAGCGTGAAGCTCGGTGTAGGTGGTTTCATGAAAAAGAAGATCCACGTGACCGATCTTCTCCGCAAGCTCCGGGAAGTAGGCTGTGTCGCTTATATGCGCGTAGGAGAGAGAGGGTGTGGGATCGGATGTCAGAATATGGTTGGGGATCACTGTTCCGTCGGGCTTGACATAATCGGCGCCACTTTTGATATCCCTTATGCGCGCCACCGACACCTGATGGAAATCGATCATGTCGCGTCGGATATGCCGCGGCTTCTCCTTCTCTTCGAAGACGAATCCCACGGTCGGAACGCGGTGATGAAGCGGAATGGTGCGCACGGTCAGGGCATTATTTTCGAAAATCACCGCCTCCTCCGGCTCGATGATGTTGAAATTCACTTCAAAAGGGAGGTCTCCGGCGAAATAATAGAAAATCTTTTGCAGGATCTTCTTCCCTTCGGCGAAAGTATGTATCGTGAGCCGGCCTCCGGCGTTGCCGAGACCGAGTGTGGAAACGAGCCCGGGGAGTCCGAGCACATGGTCGCCATGGAGATGGGTGAGAAATATATGTCCGAGACGAGAAAACTTCAGATGATGCTTCTGGAAGGCGAGCTGCGCTCCTTCTCCGCAATCGATCATGAAGAGATTCTCGCGATGGTTGATCACCGTGGAGGATGGCTGATGGCGCAGAGTGGGTTTGGCCGATCCGCATCCGAGTGTATGTATCTTGAAAGTGCTCATAACAGATTGCAAAATTACAAAAGATTCCTGAAACGGGGCTAATCCATAATCATAATAAATGGGGATTTTGAAAAAGAAATATAATATATAACTTTGCAGAGCAAAACAAAACGATCTCAAACAGATGCTGACATTATCCATATTGACCATGACCTCTCTCGCCGCCGTTACAACGGCCGAAGCCGACACTATGCCGGTGAAGAGCCTTGAGGAGCTGAATGTGGTGGCAATCAAGCAGGAAGAGAGGCTGAGGGATGTGGCTGTGTCGGCCACGGTGATCGGACTTGAGGAGAGCGAGCGGCTCGGAATCACCGACATGAAGGGATTTTCAAATGTGGTGCCCAATTTCTTCATACCCGATTACGGGTCGAGAATCACATCATCAATCTATGTGAGGGGAATAGGAGCCAGGATGGATCAGCCGGCGGTGGGACTGAATGTCGACAATGTTCCATACCTCAATAAAGACTCCTACGATTTCGATGTGGCCGATATCTCCTCGATCGAGATGCTCCGCGGCCCGCAGTCGACGCTTTACGGGCGCAACACCATGGGCGGACTGATCAACATCACCACGCTTTCGCCAATGCTCTGGCAGGGAGTGAGAGGAATGGTTGAGGCCGGCAACGGAACCACGATCAAGGCGGCCGCCGGGTGGTATGCCAGATTCGGCGACAATTTCGCCACTTCGGTAAATGCCAACTATACGCATCGCGGAGGATTCTTTACCAACCGCTACAACAACCGCAAGCTCGACAAGGAAAACGGCGGATCGGCAAGATGGAAGACGCAATGGCGCATAACACCGAGCCTCTATCTGCAGAATGTGTTGTCTTCATCTCTTCTGCGCCAGGGAGGATATCCCTACGAATATATAGATACAGGAGAGATCAATTATAACGACACATGCTTCTATCGTCGCTTCACGATCAACGACGGTCTTACTCTCCGCTACCGGGGAGAGCGCGTGAGTGTCACATCGGTGACGGCAGTGCAGCATATCAACGACAACATGACTCTCGACCAGGATTTTCTTCCTCTTCCTTATTTCACGCTCACTCAGAAGCAGAAGGAAACGGGACTGACCGAGGATGTCGTGGCACGCGGAGATGTCGCCGGAGGGAAATACGGATGGCTTGCGGGTCTTTTCGGCTTTTACAAGCATCTCGACATGAGCGCCCCCGTGACATTCAAAGACAAAGGAATAAGTTCGCTGATAGAAGACCACCGCAACCAGGCCAATGGCGCTTATCCCATAAAATGGGACACGCGCGAATTCCCCCTACTGAGCGACTTCACGATACCGACCTACGGCGTCGCCCTGTATCATGAATCGAAATTCAATGCGGGACAATGGCATTTCACGGCGGGAATACGTCTTGATTACGAACATGCATCGCTCGACTATCTGAGCAGATGCGACACCGGATATGAGATATATCAGAGAGACGGCAACGGAGGGTGGGAGAAATCGCGCCATGTGGATATCAATATCAATGACAGCGGAACCCTCTCGAGAGAATATCTCAACTGGATGCCAAAACTCAGCGTGCTTTATCAGTTTGACGGCAACGGCGCGGCAGTGAACGCCGGGAATGTGTATGCCGTGGTGTCGAAAGGATACAAGGCCGGAGGATTCAATACGCAGATGTTCAGCGAAGTGCTTCAGGGGCGTCTTATGAATATCATGGGTCTTGCCGCGGGACACAGCGTGGATGAAATAGTGGGTTACAAACCGGAATACAGCTGGAATTATGAGGCGGGAAGCCATCTGGCGTTTTTCGACAACCGTCTGGACATCGATCTCTCGCTATTCTATATCAGCTGCCGCGACCAGCAGATGACCACATTCCCCGACGGCACCACCACCGGACGGATAATGACCAATGCCGGAAAAACGAGAAGCCTCGGCGGCGAGCTTGCCATAAGATACACTCCGACGGATGCTTTCTCTGTCAATGCAAGCTACGGATATACAAATGCCCGCTTTGTCGACTATAACGACGGCAAAGAGCAATATAAGGGGAATTACATACCATACGCCCCGCAGAACACGATTTTTCTGCAGGCGCTTTATACGTTTCCCCTGCATCGTAACGTTCTTGACATACGCCGTATCACTCTCGACGCGAATCTGAGAGCAACGGGAAAAATCTACTGGAACGAACAGAATACGCTCTCGCAGCCTCTTTATGCCGAGCTCGGCGCCAATGTGGAGCTGGAAGCCGGAAAGTGGAGTCTGCAGCTCTGGGGAGCAAATCTCACGAATACAAAATTCCATACTTTCTATTTTATGTCGATGGGAAATGAATTTGTGCAACGCGGCAAGCCTCTGCGTTTCGGAGCAACCCTCAGATTCTCTCTCCCGACTCAATGAAAGAGGGGAGAGCCGGACTGGCAGTGAATAAATAATATAAAACAAATAAATCAAACAGAATGAAAAAACTTTTATCGATGGCCATGTTTGGCGCGGCCCTCACACTTGCATCCTGTTCCACAGACGTGGATAACTCGGATTCAATCAATGCCTATATCTATAACTATGTGACACGTTCCAACGGACAGGGCGATCCCAAGGTTGACGGCTGTTACTATAAATTCGATTTCAACTGGGATCAGCGTCATGTGGGCGTGACCACCGACCAGATCAACATCGGCGGTGAAAACAAGCTTTCATTTGTCTACAACGCTCTTCCGCTGAGCAGCAACGGCACGGGAACGACATTCTGGAGCGAGAGCAACACACCTGTGACAGCAAGCAACGGACAGCAGGTCACTAATTTCAAATTCGAGCTTAACCCCGGCATCAATCTTCCTCCCGTGAATCTTCCGGATGCCAATCTTTCGGAAGACATCGCGGGGAATAAACCGAAAGTGAGTCTTGGCTTCGCTCTCCCCGTGGCCTATACATACCAGGGGCCGTCACTCATGTTTACCAAAATGAGCTATGAGATCGGCCGCGAATATCTTGTGCGCACATTCTGGGAAGACAACGTGTTCAGCGGAACGACCAACACCACTGTGAACAGAAACGCCGCCATGGGCTACCAGAGCGACAAGCCCGCCTATCGTGTGAAACTCGACATGAAGAAAAAGAAGGCCACCGTGGTGCTTTACAATGCCAAGTTCAATGAGCGCATGCCGGAGATGAATCTTATTCTTCTCGATCTTGACGTGAACTATACCAACAGCGGAATCGTGGTAACGGGCAGCAATGTCGTGCCGAGAGTAATGGAAGGAATGTATCTCGGACCGAATCCCTCCTTCCCCTTCACCACGTTCAAGTTTGAGATCTACGGCGATCTGACTGTGGGGCGTTGTGAATTTGTGGTTACCCCCGATCCTGCGGCTGTTCCCAACATGCCTGCGGGCACCACATTCGAAGGCGGCTTCACCGGCACGATCTTCGGCAATCTGCGTCCCGCCAATTAATAAAAATAAAAGCCACAATAAAGAAAGGCTTGAAAAAACTGCAAAAAAAGTCCTTTTGGCCAATAAATATAGCCAAAAGGGCTTTTGTCGTTTTAAGATATTTTAGTAACTTTGCAGATAGTTATTTCGAATCTAAACCGTGATTCACAACTTAGATTAATCTAAAACATTAAAAAATAAGGATATATGAATCTATTGCTGGAGATAGGCAATGGTGTGCTGTCGATTACGGCCGTGCTGACAGGCATGGGTCTTGTATTTGCCGCGCTCCTGATTGCCCGATTGATTTCTCCGAGATCGTTCTCTGTAAAGAAATCAGAACCATACGAATGCGGCATCCCGACCAGAGGTGAATCAATGATTCAGTTCAAGGCCGGGTATTATATTTTTGCCATTCTGTTTCTGATATTTGATGTTGAGACAATCTTTCTTTATCCATGGGCTGTAGTGATGCGAGGTCTGGGGCCTCAGGGCATTCTCTGCATCGGTATCTTTATGTTCGTACTAATAATGGGCCTTGCATACGCATGGCGGAAAGGAGCTCTTAAATGGGAATAGACAGTATCAAAAGCATGAAGCGTGAAGACTTCAAAGACAATGAGTATATCGACAAGCTCGTTGAGGAGTTGAACGCTACGGGAGCCAACGTCATGGTGGGCAAGATGGATGAGCTGATCAACTGGGGCCGCGCCAATTCACTGTGGCCGCTCTGCTTCGGAACATCCTGCTGCGCCATAGAGTTCATGAGTCTCGGAGCGGCACGATATGACATGGCGCGCTTTGGATTCGAAGTGGCGCGCAACTCCCCCCGTCAGGCCGACTATATAATGGTGCAGGGCACGATCGTGCATCGTATGGCTCCGGCTCTACGTCGTCTTTACGAGCAGATGGCCGAACCCAAATATGTGATAGCATGCGGAGGCTGCGCCGTTTCGGGCGGTCCGTTCAAGAAAAGCTATTGCGTGGTGAATGGTGTCGACGACATCCTCCCCGTAGATGTATATATCCCGGGATGTCCCCCGCGTCCGGAGGCCATGTTCTATGGCCTGATGCAGCTTCAGCGCAAGATCAAGGTCGAGAAATTCTTCGGCGGTGCCAACCGTAAGGAGAAAATCGAGGAGTTTTTCCGTGAGCATCCCGAGGAGAAAGGCCATATTGGATAATTGAGCCGCGAGGCAATAGTATAAATTCGAATATTCATAGTGATGAGCGATATAAAAGATATTATAGGCAAGATTTGTCAGTCGGCCACATTCGAGGAGGGTGACACTCTTCTTGTGAATGTGCCGGAGAAGGAATGGCATGGATTGGCCAAGCAGCTCAAGGAGAGGAAAGACCTCGACTTCGATGTCCTTTCGGCAGTGGTGGGCGTCGATTGGAAAGAAACCATCGGTGTGATCTATTATCTCACATCCACTTCCCACAACTGGGATGTGCTTGCCGTGAAGGTTGTGTGTGAAAACCGCGACGATGCCTATATCCACAGTGTGTCCGACCTTTGGAAAGTGGCTAATTTCCAGGAGCGCGAAGTTTACGATCTCTTCGGAATCAAATTCATAAATCATCCCGACATGCGTCGTTTCTTCCTTCGCAACGACTGGGTGGGCCACCCGCTCCGCAAGGATTACGATGCCGACCCCAAGATCAATCCCATACGCATGGACGACGAGATCAACGAGGATGATTCCCGCACCTACGTGGAGGAGGATGGAAAGATTGTGGAGAAACCCGTAAAGGTGTTTGAGGAAAACGATTATGTGGTGAATATCGGACCGCAGCATCCTTCCACACACGGCGTGATGCGATTCCGCGCGGCTGTCGACGGCGAGACCGTAAAGAAGGTCGATGTGGTGTCGGGATATATCCATCGCGGCATCGAGAAGCTCACGGAAGATCTCACTTATCCCCAGATACTTCATTTCACCGACCGTATGGATTATATGTCGGCTCATCAGAACCGTCATTGTCTCTGCATGTGCATAGAGAAGGCCATGGGTCTTGAGATTCCCCGCCGCGCGGAGGTGATCCGTGTTATGATGGATGAGCTGATGCGTATTTCGAGCCATCTTCTTTCATTCGGCTGCACGGCCATGGACCTTGGCGCCACCACGGCGTTCTTCTATGGATTCCGCGAGCGCGAGCTTGTGCTCGATATCTTCGAGAAAACCTGCGGAGCACGCATGTCGATGAATTATAACGTGATCGGCGGTGTGATAGCCGATCTTCATCCCGACTTTGTGAAAGATGTGAAGCATCTGATCGAGATCATGCCTGAGCGTCTGAAGGAATATCACAAAGTTTTCTCGGGCAACCTTATCGCCAAGAACCGCCTGAAAGGGGTGGGAATGTTGAGCAAGGAAGATGCGATCAACTATGACATCACCGGGCCGAGCGGACGCGGATCCAACTGGAGCTGCGACTGCCGCAAGAAGCATCCCTATTCGATATATTCCGAGCTCGAGTTTGACGAAGTGTTGCTCGACGGCTGCGATTCCTATTCGCGCTATATGGTGCGCATGAAGGAGATCGAGCAGAGCATCCGTATTCTCGCACAGCTTGTCGACAATATTCCCGAAGGAGATATCCGCGCACAGGTTCCGAAAATCATCAAGCTGCCCGCCGGAAGATGGTATCAGCAGGTGGAGGCAAGCCGCGGCACATTCGGAGTCTATATCGAATCGACCGGGGAGAAGAATCCCTATAGAGTGCATTTCCAGAGTCCGTGTTTCAATCTTGTCGGCGTGATGGATCTGACATGTTCGGGCTATATGATAGCCGACCTTATCACGATCGGAGCTGCGCTCGACTTCGTGATTCCCGACATCGACCGATAAAGGCCGCTAATACAGACTAAGCTAAAACTAACAGAATAAACGTAATTACAATAGAGAGAAGATATGTTTAATTTCGGACAATGGACAGCGGCGTTCAACACATGGTTGTTGGGCACAGGGATTCCCGAATGGTTGGGCATCACGATAGAGTGTGTGCTGATAGCTGTTCTCATCCTTTTGACTTATACAGTGCTCGCACTGTTCTATATCCTATATGAGCGTAAACTATGCGCCTGGTTCCAGTGCCGTCTCGGTCCTATGCGAGTAGGCCCCTGGGGCGTTATGCAGGTTTTCGCCGATATGTTCAAGATTCTTATCAAGGAGCTTATCTGCCTTAAGGATACCGACCGGTTCCTGTTCAAGCTTGCGCCTTATATCGTGATCACCTCATCGGTGGTGATGCTGGCGTGTCTTCCCTGGGGCAACGGCCTGCAGATAATCAACTGGAACATCGGAATATTCTTTGTGCTTGCCGTCAGCTCAGTGGGAGTGCTCGGTATTCTTCTTGCCGGATGGGCAAGCAACAACAAATATACCCTCATAGGCGCAATGCGAAGCGGCGCGCAGATGGTGAGCTACGAGCTCTCGCTCGGTCTTTCGATAATCACTATCGTGGTTCTGGCCGGAACGATGAATATCAATGAGCTTGTGCTTATGCAGAACGACGGATGGTTCATCTTCAAGGGTCATGTGCCTGCGATTATCGCCTGCATCGTGTATGTGATAGCCGCCACGGCCGAGACCAACCGCGGACCTTTCGACCTTCCGGAGGCTGAGCATGAGCTTACGGCCGGATATCATACGGAGTATTCAGGTATCCATTTCGGATTCTTCTACCTTGCGGAATATCTCAATCTCTTCATCGTGTCGGGAATAGCATCGCTGATGTTCCTCGGAGGCTGGATGCCTCTTCACATTCCCGGATGGGAGGGCTTCAATGCCGTGATGGACTGGATACCCTCGATCGTATGGTTTGTCGGCAAGGCATTCTTCTTCTCATACGTTATAATCTGGTTCAAATGGACATTCCCCCGCGTGAGGATCGACCAGATGCTCTCGTTCGAGTGGAAATACCTTATGCCTTTCTCATTGGCCAACCTATTGCTTATGACATTGTGTGTGGCCTTCGGATGGCATTTCTAACAAATAGGAATAATAAAAAAAGACTCTATAGACATGAGCGCAAATTATGGCACAGTAACGCAGGTGATCGGTCCGGTGGTCGATGTCACCTTTGAGGGCGGGAAGGAGAACATACCCCCCATCTATTCTGCCTTGAAAGTGGAACGCGACAACGGCGAGGAACTGATCCTTGAGGTTGAGCAGCACATCGGTGAGGATATCGTGAGATGTGTGGCCATGGAGAGCACCGACGGTGTGAGACGTGGCGTGAGAGTGATAAATCTCGGTCATCCTATCGCGGTTCCGACCGGAGACCAGGTGAAAGGGCGTCTGCTTAATGTGCTCGGAGAGCCTATCGACCTGCTCGGTAAGCTCAACGACACCAACGAGCGTCCGATCCATCAGCCGGCTCCGGCATTCGACGACCTTGCAATTTCGCAGGAGATTCTTTACACCGGAATCAAGGTGATCGACCTTCTCGAGCCCTATTCGAAGGGTGGTAAGATCGGTCTGTTCGGTGGCGCCGGTGTGGGCAAGACTGTGCTTATCCAGGAGCTCATCAATAACATCGCCAAGGGTCATAACGGATATTCGGTGTTTACCGGTGTCGGCGAGCGCACACGTGAGGGTAACGACCTTCTGCGTGAGATGATCGAGAGCGGTATCATCAAATATGGCGACAAATTCCTTAAGGGAATGGAGAAAGGGGAGTGGAATCTCGCCGATGTCGACATGAATGAAATCGAGAAGTCGCAGACCACTCTTGTGTTCGGTCAGATGAACGAACCGCCGGGCGCACGTCTTCGTGTGGCTCTATCGGGTCTGACGGTTGCGGAGCAGTTCCGCGATCAGGATGGCGGCGGAAAGGAGATCCTTCTCTTTATCGACAACATTTTCCGATTCACACAGGCTGGTTCGGAGGTTTCGGCTCTTCTCGGACGCATGCCTTCGGCCGTGGGTTATCAGCCGACTCTTTCATCGGAGATGGGTGCGCTTCAGGAGCGAATCACATCGACCAAGCAGGGAAGCATCACATCCGTACAGGCTATCTATGTGCCTGCCGACGACTTGACCGACCCCGCACCGGCAACAACCTTCAGCTTCCTCGATGCTACCACGGTGCTTAGCCGTAAGATCGCCGAGCTGGGTATCTATCCGGCCGTTGACCCGCTCGACTCGACTTCTCGTATTCTCGATCCCAACATCATCGGCGAGGAACATTATAATGTGGCTCAGGCTGTAAAACAGCTCCTTCAGAAATATAATGAGCTTCAGGATATCATTGCCATACTTGGCGTCGACGAGCTTTCGGACGAC
>X247_Common_Hamster__coassemble_16_pt1 | contig 23220 bp, 18 predicted proteins | sample X247_Common_Hamster__metabat2_high_PE_003 | metagenome-assembled genome bin X247_Common_Hamster | reverse complement strand
ATATGTAAGTGTGGATATCCATAAAGATTCCAACAAAGAGAAACTCGCATGTCTCAAGGCTCTTCCCGACAGTTGCGAACTATCGGCGGAAGCGCTTGAGAGGAATCGGGACACCTTTGAAAAAGACGGCGTTTTCAATTCCGCCATGATCGACGGGATTATCAATAAACTCCTGTCCTATCGCGACCGCACTCTGAGAAGCGATATCGAAGGAAACCGCAAGGCCATGCTTGATCTTGTTGAAAAATACTGGAATTGCTGATTTATAGAAAGAAGAGAGAATCTGATCAGATTCTCTCTTCTTTCTGATTTTATGTTTTATTCTTATTTATCGAGATGCACATCGAGTTGAGGGAACGGGAATGAAAATCCCTCTTTTGGCAGCTCTGAAAAGAAACGTTCGTTCATATCGAAAAACAATGGCCAGTAATTTGACGAATGTGTCCAGGCACGAACTGTAATATTGATCGATGAATCCGCAAGTTCGCCAAGTCCTACGAATGGCTTGCGGTCAACTTTCTTAGGAATAAATGCGTTCATCTCTACATTCTCGTTGAGATGCTGCTTGATTCTGGCACCTTTCTTTTTGAAATGAGGCACAAGATATTGATACCATCTTTTTTTCACCGGGGCGGATTCATCACAATCCTCAGGATATTCCTGACAGAACTTCTCTTTCTCCATCCTTTCCTTCTCCGCCTGTTCTTCACGGAAGAGAATATCGTCTTCCACATATTGTTTCACTACTCTGACATCGCTGTCGAGCATTCTGAGAATCGTTTCTCGTGCTTTGGTGAAATCAGTGTCGTAGGATAAAGCGATTGTCCAGTCCACCCGTCTGTAGTTTTCAAGTGAATAATTGTTGATCGAGGAGGTGGATAGCCCGCCATTGGGTATTATTATCGCCTTGTTGTCAACTGTATTTATCACGGTATGAAACAGCTGGATTGATTTCACTGTTCCGGAATAGCCCTGAGCCTCGATATAATCGCCAACCTTATATGGTTTTAGAAGAAGAATCAAGACACCGCCCGCAAAATTCTGAAGCGTGCCGCTCAGTGCCATACCTATTGCAACACCGGCCGATGCGAATAGCGCCAGGAAACTGCTTGTCTCAATGCCCAATATTCCAATTATCGTAATGATCAGAATGAAATAGAGCACCATCTTCACCAGTGATAATACAAAAGTGGTGAGCGACGGATCCATATTCCGGTTGGTCATTATATGAAGAGTGGTTTTATAAAGCTTTTTTATAATGAACCGCCCTACATAAAAAATCACAATGGCTATAACAAGACGAAATGCAAAGTCAACCATAGAATTGGCAATCTTTGTTATAGCATCGTCAAACGACAGACCCTTCAATTCCTGCAGAGCCTCCATCCCCTCTTTCATCTCTTTTGAAACTGCCTCGGCAGCCTTGTCATTGTTTTGTAACATTTTTATTTATATGCTGCTTTATACCAATCAAGTTTGCGATAGAATTCCTCAACCGCATTGTCTCCTCCCTTATAATAATGTGTGGATATTCCCGAGAAATTCTCCTCCTTTATCTCTTTGTCGTTGAAATCAAATCCGGCTGAATATTTGCACATCACAAAGTCGTTGAGCACGTTATGGAATTCCTGCTTAAGATCATCTCTTCCATTAGCCTCGGCGAATTCCTTGACATATTGCCCAAAATCATAAAAACAGGGATCAAATCGATTTCCTGTCACAGGATCGTTTAAGCGTCTGGAATATTTCTGAAGACCTTTTTCCTCCGGACGTCCGTCGCCCGATGCATAAATTTTTTTTGCCTTCATGGCCACATCATTGATTTTCGACATATCCATTACGCATACTGTCACGGCATATCGGGGAGCATATCTGTCGTAAAGTGCCTTTGCCGCAGCTGAAAGATCCTGCTTGTTTCTCATCATGTAAGGGAGGACCTTATCATACGGAAGTCCCCACTGGTATATTTCCGTGGGGTAAGCCACCATATATTTACTTTTATTTCGAAGCTGATACACACATTCAATGCTACTCATATAGCAGGCGTCAAACCAGATGGTCTCAAAACAATGGTCGGGAATTGCGGATGCGAGTTCATCGATTTCCATCCAGTTGGTCGACGCGCCGTTGTTCTCTCCGCCATAGGAGTGTACTTCGGGAAAATTTCCCTGAATCGGCGTTATTGACTTTGTGGCGGGAACATGTGGCGTGAAAAAGGGCCACCATCCTGTCCCATGCCCCCAAAGGAACAGATTATTCACTTCGGCTTTATCTACAGCTATAGCATCTTTTATGACATCGGAAAGCATCGAAGGGTCGGTTGATAACCTTTCGCTGCTGTAGGTTTTTATCAGAACCGCATCCTTTTCTGTGGCGTTTCTATCTGAAACCAATTTATAAAGTCCGTAACTGTCCGAATCAATATATCTGAATATCAAAACGGAATATTCTCCGGGTGCGGCTTGAGATAACGCCTGTTTAACCTGCATCTCATTCGTTCTCAGGTCTGAACTGAGATTGTTGTGGTCTACGGCGTAGATCAATGTCATTTGTTTGACAACGGGATTCATTTCTTTGTCATCCTTTCCGCATGAAGCGAAAAGTGAAAATATGACACTGATTATAATCAGTAAAGAAAACTTATTATTCATCTGTTATAATATCGATATTTACAGGTTGATTTGTTATGCTCAAATAATAACGTTTCAATATATACTTAAAGTGTTTTCAAAATTACATTTTAATATTGAAAATCATAAAAACCTGTTGTGTATTTAACAATTTAGTGTTAAATTTGCATTTAAATGTTAAAATACTATCCACATATCTCCTGATAGTCTTTTCTGAGGAATCTGCTGATGAAGATGTTTTAAGGATATATAAGAATTTGAACAACTTAGGGTAGAAAATTGTTAACAATTCATAAACTTTGCATAAAGACCTATGAAAAAATCGCTGATATGGCTTCTGACAATCGTTATGGCGATCACGTTCGGGGCTTTGCTCTATTTCCAGATAATGTATCTTGAGAATATGGTCAAAATGAGGGAGGAACAATTCTCGGAGGGCGTCATGCGTTCCCTTAATTCCACTTCCGAGTTTCTGGAAAAAGAGGAAACGTTGCATTTTCTTGAGCAGGATGTGAATATCATTGGATCGAGTTTTTACGATGAATATGCCGACTGGACCGAGAGCGACAACGGAAATCTGAAATATTCCGTGGAAAACCCCGACGGATCCGTTACGAATTTTACTTTATCGTCAGAGACCGATAAAAGCCATAGTGATCCATCCAAACTTCGTTTCGGGGGATCCACACAGGGTCTCGGTGACAGATATAGGAATATGCAGGAAGTGATAAGAAGCCAGTATCTTTATCAGAAAGGGCTTCTTACAGAGGTTATTCTCTCTATTCTCCGTGATTCGGGTAGTCGTCCTGTTATGGAACGGGCGGATTCCACTCAGATTAAAAATTGTCTTGGCACAGAATTGTCCAATAATGGATTGAATGTTCCGTTTGTATTCGGTGTCTATAACCCGAGAGGCGATCTTATGTATAGCACAGACGGCTTTAATCAGAATGAAACCAAGGATTCTTACAATATCCCAATCTTTTCAAATACGGATGTGAGCTATCGCCTTAGTGTGCAGTTCCCCACCAAAAGCAATTACATATTCTCTTCGGTGAGGTTTATTATTCCGACACTGGCATTCACCCTTATTCTATTGGTGATTTTCCTTTACACTGTCATACTCATATTCAGGCAAAAGAAGCTTACCGAGATGAAGACAGATTTCATAAACAACATGACGCATGAACTGAAAACCCCTATATCGACAATATCTCTTGCCGGACAGATGCTGAGCGACCCCTCCATAAGGAAATCCCCTGCCTCTTTGGAACACCTCTCTGAAGTTATCACCGAAGAGTCAAAACGCCTCAGATTCCAGGTTGAGAAAGTGTTGCAGATGTCGGTTTTCGATAATACAGGAAGCGCGTTGAAATTTACCGATGTTGATGCCAATTCGGTGATTGCAAATGTGGCCAATACATTTAAGATCAAGGTTGAGAAATTCGGTGGATCCATTTCAACAAATATTGAGGCGGTGGAAGCTGAAGTCAGAGTGGATGAGATGCAATTCACCAATGTGATATTCAATCTTCTCGATAATGCAGTGAAATATATGAGAGAAGATGAGGAGCCTAAACTTGAGATATCCACAAAAAACATTCACGGCAATAAACTTGAGATCCGTGTGGCCGATAATGGTATCGGTATTAAAAAGGATGATATCAAGAGAATCTTCGATAAATTTTATCGTGTTTCCACAGGGAATCTTCATGATGTGAAAGGATTTGGTCTCGGCCTCGCTTATGTGAAAAAAATGATCACACTATTTGGAGGATCTATTTCTGTAGAAAGTGAGTTCGGCAAGGGTTCAACATTCATTATAGTGCTCCCTCTTGCCGGATCGGATGTTGATGAAAAAAATTAACAATTATTTGATTCACATAAGGAATAATCGCATATTGATTGTTATTTAGTTATAATAAAAAAATTGAAAATTATAAAAATCTATATATTCTTATGGACGACAAACTCAAAATACTGCTTTGCGAGGATGATGAAAACCTCGGAATGCTTCTTCGTGAATTCCTCCAGGCAAAGGGATTTAACGCAGATCTCTACCCCGATGGCGAAAAAGGATACAAGGCATTCCTGAAAGGGAAATATGATCTTTGTGTTCTTGATGTCATGATGCCTAAGAAAGATGGCTTCACCCTTGCTCAGGAAATAAGAAATGTGAACGGAGAGGTTCCTATCATTTTCCTTACTGCCAAAGCCTTGAAAGAAGATGTGCTCGAAGGCTTCAAAATCGGTGCCGACGATTACATAACCAAGCCTTTCTCCATGGAGGAACTCGTGTTCCGTATCGGGGCGATCCTCCGGAGGGTGAAAGGAAAGAAAGATAAGGAAATCACACTTTATAAAATAGGAAAATACACATTCGACACTCAGAAACAAGTGCTTATCGCAGATGATAAGACACAGAAGCTCACCACCAAAGAGTCGGAGCTTTTAGCTCTTTTGTGTTCGCATGTGAATGATATCCTCGAACGCAATTATGCGCTTAAATCAATCTGGATCGATGATAATTATTTCAATGCGCGAAGCATGGATGTGTATATCACAAAACTTCGTAAACTGCTTCGCGATGATCCCTCTATCGAGATCATAAATATCCATGGAAAGGGATATAAGCTGATAGCGCCCGAGGTGGAAGACGCCGATAGTGAAGAATAAAATAAAGGGACTGTGGTGAATATTTATCATTCTATAAAGACGTCGATTTGATTGGCGTCTTTATTTATTTTTATTACTTTTGCATCGAATTCTTAAAACCTATTTATTTGAAGATTTCTCCTTCATACGCATAACATCAATCTGATCTTTTCTATTGTCATGAATAATAAGTTTCTTAAAATTCTTTATTTTGTTTATCAATGGTTTATTGCCGGTCCGATATTTGTTGTCGCAACTTTGATCACGGCCTTAGTCACTGCGCTCGGATCAATGATAGGCAACAAGGATTTCTGGGGATATTGGCCTCCCAAGATCTGGTCGATGTTCACATGCATGCTGTTTCTGATCAGGGTGAAAGTGAGTGGAAGGGAAAACATTGATAAGAACACATCATACGTTTTTGTAGCCAATCATCAGGGCGCCTACGACATCTGGAGCATTTATGGCTATCTCAACCATAATTTCAAATGGATGATGAAGAAGGAGCTCGAGAATATTTTTTTTTTTTTTTTTGCTTGCAAATGTGCCGGACAGGTTTTTGTTGATGATTCAAGCATTGGAGGAATCAAAGAAACAATCCGAAATTCTGAAAAGACATTAAAAAATGGAATGTCGCTTGTAATATTCCCGGAAGGAAGCCGCAGCTGGGATGGAAAATTGATTCCGTTCAAACGTGGCGCTTTTATGTTGGCGGCGGAATTTCGTCTTCCCGTAGTTCCTATCACCATAGATGGTAGCTTCAAGGCTATGCCGCGGTCTACCTATAACATGACTCCCACCACTATTCACATAACCATACATAAACCAATCTATCCCGGAGAGAAGGGTTTCAATACAAAGAAACTTCTTAATCAATGCTACGAAGAGATAGAATCGTCGCTTCCGGAAAATTGTCGTTAATGCCATCGGGAAAGAGATATAAACAACTTGTTTGTCAAATGTGTTATTAAACAAAGGCTTTTCTTATAGAATAAACACTATTAAGCAATGTTACAGTTCGTTACCAATCCCGATGCCAAAGCATCGATTGTAAAACAAGTGAAAGAAGCCCTGAAAGGCGGTTGCCGATGGATTGAGGTAGCAATGAATGATGCTTCAGAAGAGGAAATCACATTGGCTATAAATGAGATCAAACCTCTATGTCTTGAATGTCAGGCATTCCTGCTTTTAAAGGATCATGCCGAGCTTGCAAAAACGCTTGATGTGGGAGGAGTGCATCTTTCAGCGGATGGTATGCTTCCTTCCAAAGCAAGATTGCTTTTAGGTCCGGCTGCTGTGATTGGAGTTTCCGCCCACAATATCGATGAGGTTAAAGCCGTGAGATCACTTGATATTGATTACATTTCTCTTGAACCTTATAAGTCCGACAGAATAGAGGATGGCGAGAAAGTTCTCGGCATCGATGGCATAAAGGAGATTGATGATCAGATGAGAAAAATGGAGATCAACATTGCACGTGTGGCATTCGGCAATATAGATGTCGATGATGTGGATCCACTTATGAAAGCTGGAGTAAATGGCATTGCCGTCAGTAAATCCATTGCAGATGCTTCGGATATCAGAATGGCTGCAGAAGCGTTTATCAAAGCTCTTGAACCGTATGAAAAGGAGAGGTGATACATTCTCCGTCATAAATCCAATTATATATCTTTAAAACCCCAAATATTAAAACAGCTATGAAATTCACACAACCACGTCTGCCCTATTCGGTCGACGCTCTTGCTCCGGTTATATCACCGTTGACAATAGACTATCATTATGGCAAACATGAAAAGGCCTATATCGATACCCTCAATAAGCTTATAGAGTCTACTGATTATGAAAACATGGAGCTTGAGGATATTATCAAGAAAAGTGAAGGAAAACTTTTCAATCAGGCTTCACAGGCATGGAACCATATTCTCTATTTCTTCCAGTTCTCACCGACTGGAAAAAGAGAACCGAGTGGAAAGCTTTTGGAAAAAATAGAAGAACAATTCGGTTCTTTTGAAGAATTTAAAAAGAAGTTTGAGGATGCCGGCGCCACACTTTTTGGTTCAGGATGGGCATGGCTTTCCAAGGATGGAGAAGGAACTCTTTTTATCACACAGGGTTCTAACGCAGTGAATCCGCTTACCGACGGGCTCACTCCTATAATGACATTCGATGTCTGGGAACATGCTTATTATCTCGACTATCAGAATCGTCGTCCTGAATATCTGTCTCGCCTTTGGGATATTATCGATTGGGATGTCATCGAGCAGAGATATCTTTCTACAGAGAAATAAAAGAAAACAGACTCCTGCATTTCATAATATTATGGAGGTGTCTGAAAGCAACGGATTTGAAATATCAGAATCCCCGATAGCAATACATTGACTGTCGGGGATTCTTCTACGTTTATTCATAGACACGATTCAGAGCTTTAGAGTGCGTTAAGATATAGTTATGGCAATTGGGGGAGATTGAGTTCTTTTAAGAATTGTGTATTTGATGGAAATTCATTAATTTCGCAAGTCATTGAAAAAAATATGGTTATTTTCTCCTTTTTTCACATTTTTTAAATGATAGTTTTAATTTTATAATTGTTATAATTTGGAGGAAGAAGAATTTTCTTCTGAAGTTGTCAAAACTAATTATTGAAAGTTTTATCCTTTCATTCACCATTTGTTGGTTAGATTGGGCAACTTCAATATAAACATACACAGATGCAAAACAAATCAGACATTTCTCCCATAATTGTGGAGGCAATTTTTGATAAAAAAGGTAGTAAAGTCACAAAAATAGATTTCCAAGGAATTGAAGGAGCATCAACAGGAGGATTTATCATCTGTCAGGGACGTTCCACATCTCAGGTTTCGGCCATTGCTGATGGCATTAGAGAAGATGTTTTGAAAAAGACCGGCAGAAAACCCTATAATTATGATGGCTATCGGAATTCCCAATGGATTGTGATCGACTATGGGGATCTCATGGTTCATGTGTTTCTTCCTGATGTCAGAGAATTTTATAACCTTGAGGATTTATGGAGCGACGGAAAGATAACTGAATATCCGGATCCTGACTAAGAACGAATATTTCATAATACATTCCGTGCTTTCGGATCATCTACTCACTATCCAACTCTAAGAAAATGATTCAACAGAAAAAAAATAAGAACAATAGCAAGCGTCCGTTGAAAAACCTGTATTGGTTCTATGCTTTGATCATTCTTGCTCTGGTTGCCCTGTATTATTTCCAGGATGGTTCCCAGGTCAAGAGTGTCGACTGGACTGAATTTCAAAATGCAGCCCAGCAGGGCGACATCGACAAGATTGTGGTTTTCTCTGAAAATGGAATTGCCGAAGGATTTTTAACCAAACAGGGTGAAAAAAACAAGAAATATGGATTTGAGAATCTTACAGGCATCGATGATGCCAAGAAAATAAAAGCGTCGATTCCGTCAACCGACAAGATACAGGATAAAATTGACGAATGGAACGCTTCTCTCGCAAGTCAGGGAAAACCTGAGATAAGTGTCACTTATGAAAAGGGAAGCGATCTGATGAAGGTGTTCTGGTACTTCGGACCGATTCTTCTCATATTCGGATTTATGTATTTTATGTCCCGACGTATGTCGGGAGGCGGTAGCGGTGGCGGAATTTTCAATGTGGGAAAATCCAAGGCCATTGTCTTTGACAAAAACAATAAGACCAATGTCACTTTTAAGGATGTGGCCGGTTTGGCGGAAGCCAAGGTAGAGGTTGAAGAGATTGTGGAATTTCTCAAGAACCCGGAGAAATACACCGAACTCGGAGCAAAGATTCCGAGAGGCGCGCTTCTTGTAGGCCCTCCGGGAACTGGTAAGACCCTTCTTGCCAAGGCCGTGGCTGGTGAAGCAAATGTTCCATTCCTCTCGATGTCTGGATCCGACTTCGTTGAAATGTTTGTCGGAGTTGGTGCTGCCCGGGTTCGTGATCTGTTTAAGCAGGCTAAAGAGAAGGCTCCCTGTATTATATTTATCGATGAGATTGATGCCGTGGGCCGTGCCCGTGGTAAAAATCCCAATATGGGTTCGAACGACGAGAGAGAGAATACGCTAAACGCCATGCTGACCGAAATGGATGGTTTCCAGTCGAACAACGGTGTGATCTGTCTTGCCGCGACCAACCGTGCGGATATGCTCGACAAGGCATTGCTCCGTCCCGGTCGTTTCGACCGTCAGATTTATGTGGATCTTCCCGAACTCACAGACCGTATTGAGATTTTTAATGTCCATCTGAGAAATATAAAGTTTAACAGCAAGCTTGATGTCGAGCAGCTTGCGCGTCAGACCCAGGGGTTCTCAGGAGCGGATATTGCCAATGTATGTAACGAGGCCGCCCTTATTGCCGCCCGTAATAACAAGGAAAGTGTGGATTGGGACGATTTCATGGGAGCGATCGATAGAATTGTCGGAGGCCTTGAAAAGAAATCAAGAATCATTACCGACGAGGAGAAAAAAGCCATAGCCACTCATGAGGCCGGACATGCCACAATAAGCTGGCTTACACAATATGGAAATCCGTTGCTTAAAGTCACAATTGTGCCGCGAGGTCGTGCTCTCGGCGCTGCATGGTATGCCCCCGAGGGACGTCAGATTATGCCCACACAGGCGCTCCTTGATGAAATGTGCGGACTGCTTGGCGGACGTGCTGCGGAAGAGGTGTTTCTTGGAGAGGTCGGAACAGGTGCAAGCAACGACCTTGAAAGATGTAATAAGATTGCTCGTGCGCTCGTGATAATGTATGGTATGAGCTCCCGGCTTCCGAATCTTAATTATGTCGACTCCACCGGTCAGGATATGGGATTCACAAAGCCATATTCTGAGGAAACGGCGAAAATCATAGATGAAGAGGTGATAAAAATCATCAACGACCAATATGACAGGGCGAAATCCATACTTCGTGAATATGCTCCGCAACACAACAAGATAAGAGATCTTCTTGTGGAGAGGGAAGTTATCTTTCACGATGATGTCGAAGAGATTCTTGGCAAGAGAAAATGGAAATCACGCACAGACGAGATAATGGAGATCAACAAGAAAGAGGAGGAGAAGCGTGCGAAGGAAAACGCGAAAAAGGAGGAATCGAAATATGATGATCTCTTTGATCATAAGGTTTTCAAACCGAAAGCTTCGGATGCAGATGATGCAGATGATGCAGGCACTCCCCCACCTTTCACAAAAGATAAAGAAGAATAAAAACCTTATAAAAGGATGATGCATGCATCATCCTTTTATAAAAGATTCTTTGAAAACTAAAAATAAAAAAATAGTTTCCAAATCTCTTCAATTTTGTCCTATTTTACGCTTTTTTCAACTATTCCATTAATTATGAAAAAGTTTTTTCGTAATTTTGCATAGTTTTAGGTTATTAAATAGAGGACTATGCGAGTAATCCTCTCTATATAGGATTAAAATCCATATTGTTTTAATTAATTTTTGAGTAAAAAATCAAGTAAAAATAAATCCAAAATTTATCCAGATGAGAATTAGAACTCTAAATGCTTTGTTATTGCCCATAGTGGCGACGGCTCTTGTTCTCCCTTCGTGTAAGGGTAAAGGTGATCAACAGCAACAGCAGGCGGCTGCTCCGGAACTTGCCGTGATCACAGTTGGTGAAGAAGATACAAAACTTGAGACGGGTTTCCCCACCACTCTTGAAGGAGAGGGAGATGTGGAAATACGTCCTCAGATTTCAGGATTCCTCACAAAAGTCCATGTAGAAGATGGTCAGAAAGTATCGAAGGGACAGGTGCTTTTCACTATCGATCAAGTGCAGCTCAAGGCAGCCGTCGAGGCTGCTCAGGCACAGGTGGCTGTGGCACAGGCAGCTGTCAGCACCGCACAGACAAATGCCAATAATAATAGGATTCTTCTTGACAAGAATATAATCAGTGCTCCCGCTTATCAAACTTCTATCGACAATTTAAATTCTGCCAAAGCTCAGCTTAATGCCGCTGTGGCTAATCTTACAAGCGCACGCAAGAACCTTTCTTACTCTGTGGTGACTTCTCCCACAGCAGGTGTGGTCGGTGTGGTTGATCCCAAGGTAGGAAGTCTTGTATCTCCGAGCACACTGCTCACTATTGTATCGGGCAACTCTGATATCGAGGCTGATTTCGCACTCAACGAGAAAGAGATTCTTGCTTTGACCGACAATGGCAAACGTTCTCTCAAGGAAGCAATAGCACAGATGCCGGCAGTTACCCTTCAACTTGCCAATGGTGAAAGATATGAGCATCCGGGTAAGATTGTATCTATCTCCGGTGTGATTGATTCCAGAACCGGTAGCGCTATTGCAAAGGCCGTTTTCCCTAACCCTGATGGAATGCTTCATTCGGGAAACACCGGTGAGGTGATGATTCCCTCGCTCCGTACTAATTCTATTCTTATTCCACAGGCCGCGACTTTCGAGGTTCAGGACATGAAGTTCTGCTATGTTGTCGGCGACTCGTCAAAGGTACATTCCGTTCCTATTCAGATTGCCGACCAGAACGACGGACAGAACTATATTGTGACCGGTGGTTTGAAACCTGGAGACGTCGTAGTGGTCGAGGGTGTCGGAATTTCTGTCAAGGACGACATGGTGATCAAACCTAAAAAATAAACTTATCAGGAAAGATATTATATCATATCTCTTTCTTACATAAGGAATTCAATAAAAATAATTTCATACTCAAGATATGAATTTAACAAGATTTATCAACCGACCGGTTCTTTCCACCGTTATCTCGATCTTTATCGTGATCTTTGGTTTGCTCGGTCTCGTTTCGATTCCTATCGAACAATATCCGGATATCGCGCCTCCTACAATTTCGGTTTCCACATCTTATACGGGAGCAAATGCGCAGACAGTGCTCAATTCTGTTGTAGCCCCTCTTGAGGAACAGATCAACGGTGCGGAGGGTATGGATTATATGGTTTCGACCGCAACCAACGACGGCGAGGCTCAGATCCAGGTTTATTTCAAGCAGGGTATGGACCCGGATATGGCTGCTGTCGATGTGCAGAACCGTGTGGCCAAGGCAAGCTCTTTTCTACCTGCCGAGGTGACACGGGTGGGTGTCTTGACTCAGAAACGCCAGACTTCCATGCTTATGGTGAATGGCGTTTACGATGTCACAAACACATATTCCCAGCAGTTTATTGAAAACTATGTCGCCATTAATATTCTTCCTCAGGTGAAACGTGTGACCGGTGTCGGTGACGCATCAGCGTTCGGTGCCGATTATTCAATGCGTATATGGCTTGACCCTAAACAGATGGCTCAGTATAAATTGATGCCTGAAGATATCACTGCCGCACTCGCCGAACAGAATATCGAGGCTGCTCCCGGTCAGTTTGGTGATCAGGGTAATCAGTCGTTCCAGTATATCATGAGATATAAAGGACGTCTTTCAGAGCCGAAGGAATTTGAAGACATTGTGATCCGTGCTACTCCCGACGGTGAGATTCTCCGACTTGGAGATGTGGCTAAAGTTGAGCTCGGCCGTCTTACTTATGGTATGGGTTCTAACATCAACGGTCATATTGGTTCGGCGTTTGTAGTATATCAGGCAGCGGGATCGAATGCAACGCAGGTTATCGACAATATCAACAAATATCTCGACCAGGCCCGCAAAGAACTTCCGAAAGGTCTTGTGCTTGAAACATCAATGAGTGTCAACGACTTCTTGTTCGCTTCGATACATGAGGTGGTCAAGACTCTTATAGAGGCATTCCTCCTTGTGTTCCTTGTTGTGTTTATCTTCCTTCAGGATTTCCGGTCAACATTGATTCCTATCATTTCGATTCCTGTGGCACTTATCGGAACATTCTTCCTGCTATACATCTTTGGATTTACGGTCAATCTTCTGACGCTTGCCGCTCTTGTGCTTGCTATTGCGATTGTGGTCGATGATGCCATTGTGGTTGTCGAGGCGGTTCATGCGAAACTCGACCAGGGTTTCAAATCGGCCAGAAACGCATCTATAGATGCAATGAATGAGATTTCGGGCGCACTTATCTCAATCACGCTTGTGATGATGCTCGTGTTCATCCCTGTGTCATTCCTTGGAGGCACATCCGGTATCTTCTATCGTCAGTTTGGTCTGACTATGGCGATGGCAATCGGTCTCTCGGCAGTAAACGCCCTTACGCTCTCTCCTGCCCTGTGTGCACTTTTCCTTAAACCACACAAGACAGATGAAGAGGAGGAAAAAAGTCTTCGTAAGAGAATGGGTGAAGCTTATTCGGCGGCTGGCGAAGTGATGAAGGAGACATATAAGAAACGCCTCCGTTTCCAGTTCCCTCCGATCGTCACCCTGATTCTCCTGGTGGCAGCGATTGTGTTCCTCGTGCTTGGATGGTATACTTTCGAGAATGTGGCTCTCAGCGTAATGAGTTACATAGTGGCGATACTTGCCGTGATTGGAATCTTCCAGAAAAGGTTTATTCTCTCTTTCAATCATAATTTCGACAGACTCCTTGTGAAATACGACAAGGCCACACAGTTCTTTATGCGCCATAAGATCAGTGCGGCTGTTATTGTAGCCATTTCTATTGGTGTGCTTGTATGGCTTATGGCCCGCACTCCGACCGGACTTGTCCCCAATGAGGATACCGGTGTGATAATGGGTGCGGTTACACTTCCTCCGGCATCATCGCAGGAACGCACTAAGGTTATCATGCAGAAGGTCGACAGCATTATCGGAACGGTTCCTGAAGTTCAGTCGCGCACTTCGATTCTCGGATTCTCTTTTATCGGTGGACGAGGCAACACCTACGGTTCGTTCATTGTAAAGCTGAAACCATGGGAAGACCGTACGCGTCCCGATCAGAAGTCGGATGCGGTATTGGGTAAGATCATGGGGTTATGCCAGCAGATCAAGGGCGCGAACATCATGTTCTTCCAGCCTCCTATGATTGCCGGTTATTCAATCACCAATGGTTTTGAAATCAAACTTGAGGACAAGACCGGCGGTTCGATAGAAAACTTCTTCAAGGTTTACCAGAACTTCATCGCGCAGCTTAACGCGCAGCCTGAAGTCATGATGGCTTATTCAACGTTCAATCCCACCTTCCCGCAGTATCTTGTTGAGATTGATGTTGCAAAAGTAAAGAAAGCAGGTCTGACCCAAAGCGCCATCCTTTCGGCACTCCAGGGTTACTATGGCGGTATGTATGTATCTAACTTCAACTCATACGGTAAACTATACCGTGTGATGATGCAGGCATCTCCTGAAGCCCGTGTTTCTCCCGAGACCTTAAAACAGATAAAGGTTAGAAACGGCGATACGATGGCTCCGATCGACAACTATGTAAAGCTTGAGCGTGTTTACGGTCCCGACCTTCTCAACCGATTCAATATGTTCACCTCAATTTCGGTCACCGGTTCTCCTAATCCGGGATACAGCTCCGGACAGGCGATTGAAGCTATCAACCGTGTGGCTGATGCCACGCTCCCGGTGGGCTATTCATTTGAATTCTCCGGCATGACCCGAGAGGAAGCCGGTGGCGGTTCGTCGAATATGGGTTATGTATTCGCTCTTGTGCTCGTGTTCGTATATCTCATCCTTTCGGCTCAATATGAGAGTTACATACTTCCTTGGGTAGTTATCCTCTCTGTTCCGTTCGGACTTATGGGAACATTTATTTTCGCACAGCTTCGCGATATTGCCAACAATATCTATCTGCAAATCTCACTGATTATGCTTATCGGTCTGTTGGCTAAAAATGCGATTCTCATCGTTGAGTTTGCTCTCGAACGCCGACGCACGGGTCTCAGTGTCGTTAATTCTGCAATCCAGGGTGCTACAGCTCGTCTTCGTCCTATTCTTATGACCTCTCTGGCTATGATTATCGGTCTGTTGCCCATGATGTTCGCGCATGGTGCGGGAGCTAATGGCTATCAGGCTCTCGGCACAGGCGCTGTGGGCGGTATGTTGATCGGTATGATTCTTCAGGTTCTCATTGTTCCTGCCCTTTTCGTCGCCTTCCAGCTTATCCAGGAGAAGATTACTCCTCCGAAATGGAAAGACCTCGACAATACAGGCATTTCTTCTGAGATCGAACAGTATAGCATTAATCATGAATAATTGGCGGGGAGAACCTCTCCTCTCCGGGGTTCTCCCTCCTCAATAGAACTATAATGAATAAATTCATAAAATATTCAATTGTGCTGGCATTGCCTCTCATGATGAGCAGCTGCCACATCTATCAGAAATATGAGCTTCCAGCCGAGGAGAATTCTTATGTGAACGACTATAAGAAGGCTATTGAAATGCCTGTCGATTCAACTTCTCTTGCATATTTAGGTTGGGAAAAAGTGTTTACCGATCCTATTCTTCAAGGCTACATAAGGACTGCGCTCGCCAACAACACAAATCTTGACGATTCGCGTCTGAATGTGGAGATCGCCCGGGCTCAGCTCCAGGGAGCGAAGCTAAGCTATTTCCCATCTGTAGCTTTGAATCCAAATGTCGGTGCGAGCAGTTATGGAGGAAGCACTATGAAACCGGCTTATACCATTCCATTGGCTGCAAATTGGGAGATTGATGTGTTTGGCAAGATTCTTAATCGTAAACGCGGCGCACAGGTAGCTGTGGAACAGATGCTCGATTTTCAGCAGGCGGTTCAGTCGCAGATTGTTTGCGGAGTGGCAAGTTCTTATTACGCGCTCATGCTGCTCAACCAACAGCTTGATTTGACCAAACGCACTGCCGAGATATGGAAGGATCAGGTTGAATCCATGAAACTCATGAAAGAGGCTGCATACGTCAATGAGGCGGCTGTGGTCCAGAGTGAGGCTAACTATTACAGCATACTTGCTTCTATTCCTGATATTGAGGAGGCTATTCATTCCACGTCCAATTCTCTCTCTCTGCTGATGGGCGTTTATCCTCAGAAATGGGAAGTCTCCTCGAATCTTGATTTTAATCTTCCTGTGGAGATAAGCAATGGAGTGCCTGTGTCATATCTTGCAGTTCGTCCGGATGTGAGAGCGGCAGAGAGAGGACTTGCATCCGCTTATTATGCAACGAATTCTGCAAGAGCGGCCTTCTATCCTTCTCTCAATATCTCTGCTCAGGGTGGCTTCACGAATCTTCTGGGTGGAATGATAACAAATCCCGGGAAATGGTTTATCGAACTTGCGGGGTCTCTTGCCGCTCCTCTCTTCTCAAGAGGCCAGAACATAGCCAATCTTAAAGTGGCAAAAGCCAACCAGGAGATTGCCATGAATGCTTTCCAGAACAGTGTGCTGACCGCAAGTGCCGATGTAAGCAATGCCCTTGCCACATATAAGGCTAATGACGAGAAGCGCGAATATCTCATGAAACAGATAGAAAAACTGGAAAAATCTGTGGAATATACGCAGGAATTATTAACTTTGGATCAGAAAACGACCTATCTTGAAGTTTTGACCGCTCGTTCAAGTCTTTTGAATGCTCAGCTCGCGAGCCTTGCATGCTGGCATAGTAAAGTTGTTGCTCTTGTTCAGCTTTATCAGGCTGTGGGTGGTGGCCGTTAATGTTAACTATATGATGACGGATAGGCCTTACAGGCTTATCCGCATCCATTTAAAACTCTAAATACTATGACAAAAATCAGTCCTTTGGCTTTCGTACATCCTGAGGCTAAAATCGGCGAGAATGTCACCGTCAACGCCTTCGCTTATATCGACAGGAATGTTGAAATTGGAGACAATTGCATTATTTCTCCTCATGTAAGCATTCTCTCGGGCTCAAGAATCGGTAAGGGAAATGTCTTTTATGATGGCTGTATCATTTCAGCCACTCCTCAAGATTTTCGCTGGAAGGGAGAAGACAGTTTTGTTATCATAGGGGATAACAACCGCATCCGTGAACATGTTATTATCAACAGAAGCATTCATCCCGGAGGCGCTACAAAAGTGGGTAGCAATTCATTTATCATGGCCCAGAGCCATATTTCTCATGATTCTCAGCTCGGAGACTGGGTGGTGATCGGAAATGCTGCCAAAGTAGCGGGAAATTGTAAGATCGGAAGCTATTCAATTCTCTCTTCAAGCGCTTTGGTGCATGAGAACTGTGAGGTTGGCGAATGGGTGCTTATAAAGGGTGGTTGCCGTGTCAACGGAAATGTTCCTCCTTATCTCATCATGGCTCATAACCCCATTGAATATTATGGCGTGAATGCATACGTGCTAAGAAAAGCGAAAAAATCGGAAGATCTTATTGATGACATCGCAAAATGTTATCGTCATATCTTTCAGTGTAATGTTTCACCATTCAATGCCGTGAAGCGAATTCTGAGCGATGTGGATCCGAGTGCGGAAAGAGATGCGATTATCGCTTTTGTGCGTGATCATGACTTCAAACTTGCCGCTCTTCCGCAGCTCGACTAAGCTCGGTATATAAAACCAAACGAATAATTCTTCTCAAGTCCGGCCCTGTTGGCCGGACTTGCTTATTATGGTGAATCTTGAAGAGGTTCTGTGTTATTTTCCTGTTATTTTTATTCGATAGAATATATTTTAATCTTTATTTATTATGTATTTTAAATGATAATGATTAAATTTGTATAAGAAGATTACAAACATGTTTATTCATTGAAACGTTAACTGAATATAATAGAAAGACTTAACTTTAATATGAAGAAATTACTCACGAGATCAATCTCCGGGTTGGTCTATATTGCGATTATAATTCTCTCGATTCTATGGGGTCATATCGGCGTGGCGTTGCTTTCCGTTTTGCTTGGTGTGCTTGCCACGGTGGAATTCGATAAAATCTGCCGAGGCCTCGACAAGACTTCTCTCCCTGTTGTGCTGATGGATTGCGCTGCAACGATATCCATGGTTTTGGCCTTTAATTATGAGTATCCTTTTATCACTCTTCTTTTATGGGGAATAGTGATGATATGCCGGATGGTTCTCGAATTATATATCAGGGAGGAAAATCCGCTTAAGAGTCTTGCGTTCTCTTTGATGTCACAGATGTATATAGCTCTGCCGCTATCTTTGTTATGCGCGTTATCAACTCTAACCGTTCCAACGATCCTTCTTGCAATTTTCTTCTTCATCTGGATCAACGACACGGGAGCGTTTGTTGTGGGGAGTCTTATTGGCCGTCACCGTTTGTTCGAACGTATTTCTCCTAAAAAGAGTTGGGAAGGATTCTTCGGAGGATTGGTATTTAATCTTATAGCGGCGGTTATTTTTCATTATACATGTGAGAATTTCTTCCAGCTCAGAGCTTCATTAGCCACTTGGCTTGGTCTTGCTGTAGTGGTGACTGTTTTCGCCACATGGGGCGATCTTATCGAGTCTCTTATCAAACGGAATCTCCATATAAAGGATTCCGGAAATCTTATTCCGGGACATGGAGGAATTCTCGACAGAATTGATTCCTTACTCCTGGTGCTTCCGGCAGTCGGAGTGTATTTCTGTCTTAATTATTTCATCTGATTCGGTAAAGAGTATATAAAACATAGAGGGGCCTAAGTAAAATATCTCTTTTAGGTTCATTACGTTAACAGTTATTTTTCCAAATGAAACATCATCCCGGTTTCTAAATAAGTAGAAGCCGGGATGATATATTTTTTTATTGCAAAGTCGGTAATTGTTCAATCACTTTATTTTATTCGGAACCAATAACCGGCTGAAATCATGATGGACATGGAGTTGGAACCTCTGAAATGCTCCGTACGTCCTGATTTCAACACATTACCGAGTCCGTAGTAGAACCTTCCTTCAAGATATATGGAATGTTTCTTTGTGAGATTGAATTCGCCTCCTAAGCCGGCCGAGATACCGTAATCAACTTTTGGCTCCGCTGCCATTTGATATTGATAAGTGGTGCGCAACGGAAACCCTGATATGGATCCTACATTATTATAGTCGAAATTAGATTTTGTCGACTCCCCTATCATGAAGCCTATTTCCGGACCGGCATTGAAAAAGAACCGACCTCTTCTGCCAAAATAGATATGGGCGAGAAAGGGTATCTGGATATAATTAAGAGTTCTGCTATATTCAAATGGCGCATCTTCAAAATTCTCCTTCCATCCTCTTTGCTCGAAGTTAACCTCGGCGATAAGTCCGAAATGATTCTCCTCGATATATCTGAATGTGACACCTGCATTCCCGCCTAACGCAAATCCTTGCTTCACACTCGGAGTGAAAAACACTCTCGAAAGATCCACACCTCCTTTCACTCCGAGTGAGATATTCGCATTATAATGGGTCTGTGCATCGGATGTAGACGCGCACAATATCATGGCTCCGACAACAAGTGTCGATTTAAACAGCTTTGGAAGCATTCTCTTTATCATTTCACCTTAATTTTCTCAATTAATCCGTAGGGAGTGAATCTGACAAGATAAACAAGCGGATTCAACACTCCACTCCAGTTGGTCGGTCGTGTAAGGTCGAAATCTGTCTGTACGGATGTGAAACTCGGACGCAGTTTGTTGAAATCACCGGCAGCAGAATCCACAGCAGGAATAAAATAATTTGCGACATCATAACCCACAGCCGCATACATCGGATAAGATTTCTGCGGGGTCATATCGAAAAGGTTCTTATATTCCTCCATAAAACTCTTTGCCTGATATGAATCTTTGTCAAGATAGAATCTTGAAGGAATCATCACATCGGCCGCATGCAGAGACTCTGACAATGTCTCGTCATAAATCATCCAGTTGGGACGTCCCACAAAACCGATCGTAATATTCGGATTCGCTTCTCTGATTTCCTTTACTTTATGAAGGATTTCGGTAATCTCCCCCTTTTTAGTGGCATTTCCATATATCAGATATGTGTCCGAATCCCAGAATGTCACTTCATCAAGAGCAGAGGCGTTGGCAAATGCTGTGATGTCCTTTGAATTCCATTTCTCTCTCAAGGCGGTTGCAAGCTGGTCGGAATTATCTTTCGGACCGACAAAAAGCAGATTGGCGTCTTTATATTGTTCATGAAGAGCATTTGCTATCTCATCGCTGAAATATGCCGATGGTGCCATCATCTGGATCACGTATGGATTGACAGTATAGCTTTCATCCCTCAGATCGAAAGTATTGATCATCGGTGTTTCGCTCGCTTGAGCGAAGTCGGTGAAATATCCAGGAGTGCTTTTTTCGAAAGTGGAGAATATCATGGTCGGATCGTAGGCTCCCATGCTGTCGACCAATGCCGTGGAATTAATCGTACCATCAAACACCTTTACATTGATTCCATAATTCTGATTTTTCAGACGGTCGATTCCGGTCAGAAATCCTCGGGTGAAATCAAGATCTTTTCGTGAGGCGGGTTCAGCAAGTAGAATGGCAATCTTATATGTTGTCTTTTCGCCATCCTTATTAATTCCATGCACATCCTCATATATTTCGGCAACGCCTCGACTGGTGAGTTCACGGGGATCTTCCTCTTTTACAATCCTCTCCACAGAATCCGTGACAATGCGCGGAACGGCGATATATTTATTACCCTTGAGTTTTTCAACATCGTGATTAACTTCTTTAAGGTCTTTTTTATCCACCCCTGTTTTCTGTGCTATTGTATCCCAAGTGTCTTTTTTATCAACCTTATATGTGTCGAATCCCTCTATACGGTTTTCAGCCACCATTTTTTTCTCTTTTTTCACACCCGAACCTCGCTCCGGAATCTTCAGTGTGCTCCCTGCCTTGAAATTGTTTTCCGAAATTCCGGGATTAAGCGAAAGAATCTCTGCCACCGTGGTGTCATATTCGCGTGCAAGCTGATATAGAGTATCCCCTTTCTTTATTGTATAGAACGAAGGATTCTCTCCGGCTTCCAATTTGCGTCCCCCCTTTTTAATCTTTAAGATCTCTCCCTCTTTGATTCCTTTTCGGCTTGTCGGATTCAGCGTATAGATAGTCTCTATGGGTACATTATAAGTATGGGAGATTGCATATACGGTCTCTCCTTTCTTTACGAGATGAGTCACTTCCTCTCCGATTTTTTCAGCTTTCCCGCTATCCACAGGGAGACTGTTCGTGATTATAGAGGAAACATTGCAAGGATAATAAACCTTCACTCCTTTCTTTAAAGGAGACATAACGGTAGGATTCACACGCATCAATTCTTTGTCATCCCAGCCGAACTGTCGTGCTATTCCGTATAGGGAATCTCCCTTTTTCGACTCATATACATAATAACTTTGTCCCAAGATCTCTATCACCGGGAGATTCACCTCGGCATTGAGCGTCAGAGCCGACATGCCAAGAAAGATCATCGAAACCGAAATGTTTTTATTTATCATAGTTTTATGCTGAATTCCTGACTGGCAGGTCCAAAGAGAGTTCCTGACAGGCATAGAAGTTTCTTTTCAAACTACAAAATTAACAAAAATCCTTAAACTTTCTGCTGTTATTCATTGCAATTGCTACTTTTTCTTCACTTCGCATCTCTTATTTGGATATTTTCACTAATTTTGTAAAAATAACCAATATCTTGTTGCGTATGTCATCTAAGGCAACTTTCAGTTCAAAAATAGGTCTTATTGCGGCCACAGTAGGTTCTGCTGTCGGACTTGGTAATGTGTGGAGATTTCCTGCCGAGACCCAGACCAACGGCGGCGCGGCTTTCCTTTTTGTGTATATACTATGCATGTTCTTGCTTGGGATTCCGGTAATGCTTGCCGAGTTTTCTCTCGGAAGAGGCACACATAGTGATGCGATCGGTGCGTTCCGCAAGTTAAAGCCTAATTCATTCTGGTGGATCACCGGTGCGATTGCTGTGCTCGCTTCTTATCTTATCCTTTGTTTCTATATGGTGGTTGCCGGATGGACCTTCGAATATCTGTGGCAATCGATAACCGGAGACCTATATGCTATAAAATCCACAGCTATTTCGGCAATGGATGCCTCATTTCATCATAAGATGGAACAGTATATCTGTCATGAAATATCACCTCTTGTCAATATTTATGTCTTGATTGTGATTAATCTTGTGGTTTTGATTGCAGGTGTTCAGAAGGGAATCGAGAAGCTTTCAAATATCCTTATGCCTCTCCTTTTTATTCTGTTGCTGATTTTCTGCGGAGTATCGCTTTCTTTGCCGGGAGCCTCCGATGGCATTAAGTTCTTTCTCTCGCCCGATTTTTCCAAAATCACTCCGGGCGTTGTGGTGAATGCCTTGGGACAGGCGTTTTTCTCGCTTTCTTTAGGAATGGGTATACTCATCACATACTCATCCTATTATCCTAAAAACACCAAGTTGGGAAAAACAGCAGTAACGGTATCTCTGCTCGATCTTCTTGTGGCTGTGCTGATGGGTGTCATAATATTTCCTGCCGTAGCAAGTTTCGGTCTTGACGGGTCGCAATTGCGTGGCACCACTCTCGTATTTGTGACCCTACCGGAAATATTCTCCCAGATGCAGTTCACAAGACTTTGGTCGATACTCTTTTTCCTTCTTCTTTTCGTAGCTGCGTTGACATCCACCATCTCTATTGCGGAAGTATCGGTGGCAATGATTCAGGATAGATTCAAGAAAAGCCGAATCGTCTCAACTCTTATAGTGATTCTTCCGCTTTTCATATTTTCAACCATCTGTTCACTTTCGTTCAGCACTTTGAAGGATTTCACAATATTTGGTAATACGATTTTCGATTTTCTCGATAGTTTTGCAACCAATATTCTTCTTCCGATTGTCTCAATCCTTGTGTGTGTCTTTATGGGATGGATTGTGGATAAGAAATATTTCGAGAATGAAATTACCAATGGCGGTCGATTGCGCAATGCAACATTTCCCATGGTGAGATTTATTGTCAAATATGTGGCTCCCCCTTTGATTCTCTTGATTCTTGTTTCCTTCTTCGTTAAATTCTAAGAGCTTGTTCATTAAAATTACGGGGTCGTAGGGGCGGCGATTTTTAAGCAGATTCTGAAAGTTGAAGAGGGCGCGATGCGGGCATCGTAACCGATGAAACT
>X247_Common_Hamster__coassemble_13_pt1 | contig 23697 bp, 8 predicted proteins | sample X247_Common_Hamster__metabat2_high_PE_003 | metagenome-assembled genome bin X247_Common_Hamster | reverse complement strand
GTGCGCACGAAGGGACTCGAACCCCCACGTCGTTAGACACTAGATCCTAAGTCTAGCGCGGCTACCAATTACGCCACGTGCGCGATTTCTTCTGCAAAGTTAATTCAATTTTTTTAAATAACAAAAATTACCAACCGATAAAAATTAATCCCGGTGATTATTTAACTTTAAATGAAAAGGCGCACCGAATTCGATACGCCTTTTCATTAATTAAATTATTCTCATTGACATTGAGAAGGATGATTATCTCACCACCACCTTCTCGCTTCTTCCATTCTTTACACGGATATATATGCCCGATACGGGATTGTCAACTCTTACTCCCTGAAGGTTATAATATACGCTTTCTCCATTCTCTGTCTCGACATCCTCTATGCCGGTGCCTACGCCATTCTTATAGAAATAGACATTTGCAAGATAGGAATCATTCGAAGTTCCGTTGTTATCACCCTCATATTTGATCTGATATACATTCTTCAGATCCACTCCATCACCGGCGGCCCGAATCGATTTCTCTACAGGCGTTTCCGCTCCTGCGAAGTATGAGAGAGGAACGTCATAACTGTTCCATTCATTCTGTACCACTGTCGGAGCCTTCCATGCTTTTTCTACATTGGGATTAAGATTTATCGGAGTGAATGAGAAGGCGCTTCCGTCGCGTGTGAAATAATCCACATGCATATAGTCATACCCGCTGATATCTATCGGTTTGTCATTAGGATAAAACACATGTCCGACATATTTGAAATTTGTGATATGATAGAATCTGTGTCCGTCAACCAACACCTCCTCGGGCACGTCACATCCATTCCACGTTTCAAGCCAGTTGGGATGACCTGTCTCATAATTGCTTCCGATAAGAGAGAACACATGTTCGGGATTATGCACAGGCACAGGAGGCGCCGCAGGATGTTCAACCGGAACAAGCGTGGGATCATTCCAGAAATAAACGTTTGCTATATAACCCTGGTTGGGAACATTCGAGCCTTCGCCCTGGGCATCGAATTTGAACATAGTGATTTTTGAGAAGTCCACGTTCGAGAAGTAGCTCATAGGGATGTCGTAGCTGTTCCATTCCTCATTGCTTATTTCGGTAGCATACCAGAGCTTTTCTCCACCTTCCGAGATCGGAGTCACCGAGATCTTCTTTCCATCGGGTGTGAAATAATCAACATGCAACATGTTATATTTCGTCACGTCAATGCTCTGATTGAGAATCCATCCCCAATAATTGAAGTTTTGCAGATGAATCACCTTTCGTCCGGAGATTTCGTCAAATGTCCTTGTAGTGCTCTGTCCCCACTCTGCAGGTGTATATCCTACACTGTTATAGTCGGTTCTCACGCTATAGAGCGACTCGACATCCGAGGGTGAATGTTTCGGAACAGGTACGGCCTCAAGACCACTCTTCGACTCCCCTTCTCCTCTCTTCCAGAAGTAGACATTGGCCACATATCCATCGTCTCCGGCTCCCTTGTCAAACTTGAACTGGAATATTCTGGAGAAATCTACAGGTCCTTTATCTGTCTCTGCCTTGAAATATGACAGCGGCACATCATAACTGTTCCATTCATTCAGCTTCACCTCCTCGGCGGTATAGCCTACCTCATGGTTGTTTTGAGAATTTCCGTCGTCACTCGCGCTCACAGGCGTGAAACCGAACGATTTACCATTGCAGGTGAAATAATCCACATGCAGATATTCATATTCTTCCGGAACAGTGAGTTGTTCCGTGAATTCCCAACCCAGATAGTTGAAGTTTTCAAGATGAAGAGCCGTCTGGTTTGCATCGTTGTTGATGTTCACCATCGTAGGCCTTGTATCCTGTCCCCAATATCCGAAATTCCATCCGACAGCCTGATCATAAACATTGGTGAAAAGAGAAATCACATTTTCAACACCCACATGCGGTTCGGGCACATACTCCGGAACTGTCAGCTCCGGAACATCAGGCTCCGGTTCGCCGAGGTCTTCATCCGAATGGAAGAAGAACACATTGGCCACATAATACTTCTTGCTGTTTCCTTCCGAGAACTTCATCTGAATGATGTTCCGGAGATCAACCCCTCCACCTGTGAAATAGGAAAGCGGAATATTATATGAATTCCAGCCGTCGTTGGAAAGACTTCTTGCCTTATAGATTTTCTCGGCCGAATTACCATCCACACTGGAAACCGGAGTGATACCGAATTCTTTACCTCCGCCCGTGAACACATCCACATGCAGATAATTACATTCCGAAACATCGATTGTTTTACCGGCCTCGAATTCCCATCCCTGATATGTGAAGTTTTCGTATCGGTAGAGAGGTTTGGAATCAATCTCTATCTCTGTCGCAACTGTCGACTGGTTCCAGTTCGCAGGCCACCATCCGATAACAGGGGCATAATCCTCCCTCACGCTAAAGAGTGAATGGACTTTGTTTGTCTCCGGGTCAAACTCGGGCACAGGCACACTCTCCGGTGTCTTGTCGGAGGGATCCTGATATTCGAAATCTTCCGAAGCGTAGAAATAGACATTGGCTATATAGCTTTCTCTCGATTTGCCGCCATTGACATCGGCCGAGAATTTCATCTGCATCACAGTGGAAAGATCCATTCCGGCCTCCTCGTCGGTGAAATAGCTTAACGGAATGTCATAACTGTTCCATTCCTTGGCTTTTACCTCGGGAGCAACCCACATTTTCTCCTTCAGAGGGTTTCCTTCAGATGTTACAGGGGTCAGTCCGAAATCCGTAGCATCAACATCCGGACAATAATAGTCTATGTGAAGATAGTTGCGGTTGGTCACATCCCTGGGTGTATTTCCCCATTCCCAGCCAAGATAGTTGAAGTCGGTGAGACGCCACACTTCATTATTGTCTTTCAGACGGATAACTTCCGTCTGGGTTGAGGCGTTCCATCCGGCGTTCCAGGGTGCCACAACTTCAGGATAAGCTTTGTCGGCGAGAAGAAATGCGGTTACATTCTCCGTCGGATGCTTCTCTTTGTCGATCACGGGAGTGCTCTCGGGAGCAAGAGGATAATTCTTTATCTCGTTGTCGTAGTCGGAGCTTCTTGTATCGTCGAAGTAGAAATAGATATTGGTGAGATATGACACACCGCCACCTCCGTTTCTGAAACTGATCTGTGCGATCTTGCTCATATTCGGTTGATTCCATAATGCGAGAGGTATGTCGATCGAATTCCATTGCCCGGCCTTGATATTCTTTACATCCATAGGATCTTCGCGGGTCGGAGCCAAGCTGATGGGGGATATTGAAAGAGTTTCCTCTGTCTGGGGATAATAATCGACATGAATAAAATTACAATTGCTTAGATCAAGATCCGGGTCAAGCTCCACGCCGATCAGATTGAATCGATCGAGTTCATACACCGGCTTGCCGTCAATCTCGATTTTCTCGGCTTGTGTCGCAGCTCCCCAGTTGGAACCGATCCAGTGATAGGTAGCGTCTTCGAACGCATAACACATCACCGATTTAACCCGGTCGCGATATTTCTCCAATCCCTCCTTGTAATTGGGTGAGTCTTTGTCGAAATCCACAAGAGGGATGCTTTCCGGCCGAGGAGCTTTCTCAACTTCATCGTCAGGAACAGTGGTTATGATATAATTATTGTCGTTTTCAGGCTGCGACACACGCACCCAGTCCACATACATCTTCGCCTCTCCATTCTGATCGAACGCGGAAGTGATATCCTCCGGTGTCAATTTCCCTGTGAACGAACCTCCCACAGCAAGATTGAACAGAATGAAAAAATCCTTCTGAAAGTATTCCTTGGTAAATCCGGAATAAGTGTGTGTGAAATATGCGGCGGGATATCTGCCGATGATATTGTTGTCGAGATACATCTCTATCTTCTGATCAGTCCACATCAGTTCGAAGAGATGGTATTCCCCATCCTGAAGATCTATATTGGAAGTGGATCCGGTGAAAGAATGTTCTCCTTTCAGCACCTTGTTATAATAATGTATCGTGCCATTGACAAGTTTGTTGGAATTCCCCTGCTGCATGCCTGCGGCGCTTCCCATCTCCATGATGTCGATCTCGCCACACTTGGGCCATTCATTCTTGTTGATATCGTTACCGAGCATCCAGAATGCCGGCCATAATCCGCCGTTGGTCTTGGGAAGCCTGATCATTGCCTCCACCTTTCCATGCGTAAGCCTGACTTTACCCTTGGTGTTTACCCGTCCGGATGTGAAATAATTGCCGTCAGGTCCGTAAGGCTCTTCAAGACGCCTGGCTGTTATCACAAGCTTCCCGGCTTCAACCTTTACACCTTCCTTTCCATAATACTGCAGCTCGGAGTTGCCGTAGCCTCCGCCGCCCTCTTCTATGTTCCAGAATTTTGAGTTAAGCTCTGTGCCGTTGAAATCATCATACCAGACTGTCCGCCATCCCGTATTGTCGGTCGATTGCCCATTCAATGAGACATCCTCTCCCTCCGCAGAGACCGCAGTCAATCCCGTTGCAAGCATTAATGCGGCCATTGTAATTCTTTGAGCCACGTTTGTCAGTTTCATGATCTGTTAGTTTTTCCAACCTGTCTTTGATTATAAGATATGGCTGCATATAGGAAATTATGCATAACCGAAAACAATCAAATAAGAGGTTATATTTATAAATAGATTCGCTTTTGCTAATATCCGAAGATATTCGCAAATTTATAAATATTATTTAAATTATCTCTCATCCGGACGCCAACTTTATTATGTTATAAAACATATCATGATATGTTATATAACATTGTTTTTTAACGTCTTGCATAACTCTCTTAATTTCAATACCCGCACGATCATTATAATCGTGCGGGCATCAAAATCAAGTAAAGTAAATATCCTGTTTTCTATTTCACGATCACCTTCCTTGTGAGATGGTGTTCTCCCGATTCGGCATCAATTATATGGATTCCGGGGTCGAGTTCGAAAGTCAGCGTATTGGTGGAATCTGAATAGCGGCCCTCATTGATTCCCGCGGGGGAATAAAGCGAGGCTGCCACGCCCTCTTCAATTCCTGTCACAGTCACCAGGCGCCCCTCCACCTTTATGCTCATTGCCTGAGCGGCGCTCTCCACTGTGCCGGCAGTGATGAAAAGTCGCCCTTTGGCTTTCCCTTTCACGCCATACACCATACCCTCCTCGATCGGGGTTTTCTCTCCGGTGAGAGTGTCGAGCAGCATCATCTCGCCGGCGCCCCCGACATTCTCGAAGAGAAGCTCTGTCTCGCTTTCCTCATCGGCCATAAGCCCGATTTCGGTCATCTCGAGTTCGGGACGGCTGTTGATCATCACGGCTTTGTCACCGGCCATGGTGTAAACAGTTGTATTCGTGTCGAGAGTGGGGTCGATCAGGAGAGCCGCGTCTTCTTTGGAATCATAACCCGACTCTGCCTGCGGATCAAGATTCAGCACTGTCGAGGAGACGCTCGCGCCCTTCACAAGCGCGCTGATTCTCACTCCTGTCATGCCGGCGTTCTCACGCGATCTTGTGGCGATTTTCAGACGTGTGCCGTTCTCTCCGAGTTCTCCTTCATATATCATCTCAGGAGTGAAATTCACAGTGAGTGAAGTGCCGCGTCTCTTGGATTTCACGAAGAATCCCTGCATCTGTGAGAGCACCCTGGCGTCGGTTGTCTCAAGATTCGAGACTATTCCGCTTTCGCTGAATACAGCCGACCCATTCACATTATCGGATACAATCCAATACATCGGCTCTACATTGCTGTTCTCCTCGAAGAATTTCTGCATGTCGAGACGTGCCATAAAGGGATTTCCAAGCAGGAAATATTCTGTTTCGGCGTTCATTCCTCTCACAGTCACAGGCATCCTCATCACATTATTGATATCGGCAGCGAACTCATTAAGATAATGACGCTTATCTCTTCCTGCAATGGAGGTGTTGTCTCCGTTCACGCCTTGGTCTTCTGTCCAGTAGTCATAGTTGGCATCTGCCTTGGGAAGTCGGAATCTCACATTTCTGTCGCTGTCTTCACCTCTGTTTATGCTCGAGAGATCTGTGCGGATCGAGAAACCGAGTCCTCCGGAATAAGCCTCCTCCACATCGTTGTAGACGTGGCTCCAGTCGAGTCGGATGGCTGAGTCGGTGTTCCCCTCCTCAAGACGCACCACTTTGGCCTGTGCCTTGTTCCAGCCACGCTGATAGACCGCGGGATGGAAACGGTCGTGGAGACTCTTATCGAATGAGATCGGCTGGAAAAGCTCCGTGGCCTGCTTCCCATCTGCCGTGGGGAGATACATATCTCCGGCAACCACCCCCTGGAGCGGTGTCGAAAGTGTATACCATCTCGAGCCGTTCATATCCATGTCGACCCATGCCTTGCGATAATTGCGCGGTATCTCGTAGCCGTCTGCTACATCCGCTCCTCCTCTGAAATATTGCTGGCGGAGAATCTCGCTGCCCCAGTTGAAATGAATCTCTTCACAAGTGTTGGCATACCATGGACGGCAACCGATAGCTGTCTTGTTGACAGCGCCTGCAATATTGTTCTTTATTTCCATGGCGGCCATATCATATTTCACATTCTCCGTGGCGGCCTGCATGCTGCCGTTGGAGAGCCTGAGATTGTCGGGATCATTGCTCCAGAAATACTCCGGTCCGGCATTGTGGGCAGAATATATGGTCCTGATGTTTGCAGGAGCCGGCTTGCTCACGGCATCCGACAATACCGGGAACCCTTTCGATTTCTCATCTCCCCTTACATCAGGAATCACAACCTTTGTGAAATCAAGAGGCGCGTAGGAGAAACGACGGTCGTTATGTCCATCGCTTGCGGTCACGAAGAGATTGTTTCGCATATAATCCACATCTTCATGACGTCCGCTTTCGAGAAGAATCTCCTCTCCGGTCACTCGTTCCCAGTTCAGGTCATTGTTCCAGTTGAGGTTGTCGGCTCCGGTCCATTTCTGATACTCCGGAACCACCTTGACTGTGAAGACAAGCTGTCCGTCGCACACCTTTTCCTGGTCGGCAACTGTCACGCCATCTACAAATTCAAGCATCTCCTTGAAGTCGAAACGCACGCGATAATAATATCCCTCGCGGAATTTCATATCTTTCGAGAATACGATTTTCGCTATATTGTCGATAAGATTGACGCCCTGACGCAATTCCGCCTTGAGCTCTTTGATGAATCCGATAGGAAGGATTGCTCTCCCCTCTCCGGGTGTGAGCGTGGGATCCACCAGAGCCTGACCCTCCGGATGTGAGTCGAGATTGCGATAGAGAGGATCGTTGGTCTCCACAAGATATACAAGCGGATCCTCTCCAACGGTCATCATGCCCATCACTCCTTTGGTCACCGACTGGATATCGCGCAATGGAATCTCCAATGCCTGCGACTCCGCGAGATTGACCTTGCCGATCTCTCTTGCCGACGCTTTCTCAAGCTGTCGAAGTGACGCGCGAACCGGAACATCGGTCATATCGGCGGGATAATCCACTCCCTCCACAAAGCCGTCGAGCATCAATGGAGAATAATTATGCACGCCGAGCTTAACCTCCGTCGGTTCGGTGCAGTAGAGATCGAATTTCTTATCGTCGAAGAGCGGCATTGCCACAAGATATTTATAGGAGATCTCATTCTCCGGTGCGGAAATGGGCGGGAACACATAGCTTGAAGAATGAAGTTTCACTTTGCTCCGCGTCATCTCATAGAGATACTGCCACTGTTCTTTTGTGAATCCGGCTCTAAGGAAACGTTCGGGAACTGTTTCATTGCCGTTCTCGTCGCTGTCGAATCTTATCTCCTCGAGAGTCATGTCGACCGAACGGAGTTTCTCAAGCAGATACTGCAAGGAAATCGTGCCTGCCTCATCGAAGTATTCATTGTCGAATTCCACCTTGCTGCCCACATACCAGTCGAAATAGGGATTATCCACACGGCTCACCTCCTCATAGTTGATTTCACCGTTCAGAATCTGCTGTTTCTTCTGCTGAAGAACAATCTGGATCACAGGAGCCTGACCGACGCAGACTTCAATCGGATCATTGTCGGCGTAAGGCTCTCCATCGACGCGGACATATCCGCCGCCCTGGACCCGAAGGATACCCTTCTGGGCACAAGCCTCCTGAATCATGAAGATACCTGCAAGCTCGCTGTCGCTATAATTATTTCTTCCTTCGAAATCAGGCGTGACAAGAACATAATATTCGCGGCCGACTTTCAGATTCACATCCGAGGCATTGGTGTTGAACACAATGTATCTCTCTCCATTTATCTCGGTGCGGAAGGCATCCGACGACTGCTCTATCTTGTTATCATCATATTTCTTGTTCTCTGAATATTTCGAGCTGAAATTCACATGTCCGAAACCTGTCGAATTTCCGGTGCGGTCGTAATCGTAATGCACAAGCGCTTTTGTGAAGGCATCGGTATATCCTGCATCTCCGGATTCCGCATAAAGTCTGTCATAGATCTCTTTATCCACAAAAGAATATATCATGTTGATTTTCTTTCCCTTGCCGTTTTCGCTCTCAACGGGAGTCTCTCCCGCCGCCTGTACAAACAGGTCGAATGTAGCGCCTACCTGAACATCTACACCCTCCTCCACATCGCGGCATACAGGCGTGAGCTGTCTCGCCTCGATTCTCGGACGAACCACGTAGGCCCTGATATCATCTATCGCATAATCGGCTCCGATTGATGACACACAGTTGTTTTCAAGTTCAAGTTCGTAATGGTCTATACGGTTTATGATCGCGTCTCCAAGCGATGAGATATCCGGTATGAACGAATAATAGATATGCATCCATTGTCCATGCTTGGCTCCGATATTCGGATTCCCCTCATCCTCGAGTTCATGACCGTTGCCATCTTTCTTTTCGTCATTCTGGCCGATGTCTTCTCCCTTATGACGGTCGTACATCGTGCCGTAATTCTTATTGTCGATATATCCCGAAACAAATGTATGGAGCGGATAGCGTTCGCCGTTATCTGTTACCGCTATGAAGTTAAAGCCGACGTTTGCCACCTCCGGTTCGTTCGACATCTCGGCGGCCCAAGCCGAAACGGCTACAGTCGACCCCATACAGAGATCATTGATTCTCAGACGAGCCATTACACCGGGATCCGAGGCGGCATTCACGTAGAAGAAATAACCGTTCTGCTGTGAGCCGGAATCATAATGGAGACGGTCGAAAAGTCCGTAATCATTCGTTTCTGACACTCCGTTTTTAAAGCGCTCTGTAGCGCGCTCATGGGCTGCGTCGGCATATTGAACCTGATTGGTATGGCTGGCAATGACATAGACATTGAAGTCCACATAGGTATTCCATACCCATTCTGTCTTCTCCCTTTCGTATGCACCGTAGGAATACGTATAGGATGCCTGGTCCCACGAAAGAGGCCAGCGATACATATATGTATTCTTGATTGTCATACGGTCGTCGGTATGCTTGATATCCTCGATTCTTTTCAGGAACTTGTTGCGGTCTGTTTCCTGTTCGAACCAACGGAATTCATCGAAGTTGACAACAGCCTGAGGCTCGCCGGCAACATCTTCCCGCCCGAGATACTCCGCACGATGAGTAAGGAACTTATCCTGATCATCAGTCCCCTCGAATTTTACCCCCTTTCCGTATAGACGGTTTTCAGTAAGGACGGAAGCGCCCATCTCGCTGACAAATGTGATAAGGTATTCCTTCACACATGCCTGCTCTCCGTTGTCAAGCAGGATCTTGTTGCCATCGACATCGTAGGCCATCAGACGCACAAGATACTTCCCTTCCCTGGCATCGGCGCCCTTCACGAATATCATACGGTTATATTTCTCTTTGCCACCGCCGGCCACAGTATAGGTCATGCCGTTGATCACACGGGTCATCTCTCCCGAATTCTCCTTCTTTCCATCGTATGCACCTCTCACATGCGCGTCGAGGAAGAACATTCCCTGATTCACAGACACATTGGGATTATTGGCATCGCTTACTGCCGGTTTCACATAAGCGACACGGCTATAACCTCCGTGATTGTCGCGATAATAATAATTCGTGCGCGCCTTGCTGTTTTTCGGAAGTTTATCGTCTGTAAGAACAGGAACAGGATCATCCAGTTTCACCTGGAAGTCGTAGCCTGCACGCGCCGTTACCGAACGACGAGTCATATCGAGATATTTCCGGTTGCCATCCGATGTTGTCATGTATTCATCGGCAAACTTTTTGCCATCCTTGATATGGAAGATATGACGCGAACCGATCGTAGGTTCGATTATCTTCCTGGACGAGAAGTCGATATTATTCTCATAGTTGAACACAACGGCGAAGTCGGCCGCTACGGTATATTCATCATCTTCTGAAAGAAGAGTATAGTTTCTCTCTCCGCTTGCCGATATTTCAAGAGGTTTATAGAATGTGGCGGTAGCGCCATATCTGCGGGCATCCTGAATGGCAACAGTGTAGGTGCCGCTTGATTTCTCCGCCACACGTCCCCCAGAGATCGGAGGCCAGCAATATCCCTTGCCGGCCATGCTGTTTTCAAAGAATCCGGACATACATCCATTATCGATCAACGCCCTCTGATAGTCATTGATCGCAGGATGATAATAAACATTCTCACTGTTTCTGAAACGTAATTCCCTGTTAGTTCCCGAAGGGATAATTGTCAGAATCTCACCCTCTCTTCTTATCTCCATAAGAGATGCGGAGAGTTCCTCATCATCCCAGTCGCCTATCACATATCCCGGTGCGAGTTTCACGCCGAAGTCATAGTAGTAATAGCTGGTGCCGTTTATTGTCATCTCTGATGGCTGAGTGAAAAGACGCTTTCCGTCGGCTGTCATGAGTTCTCCTCCGTTTGATCCGTTCTTATCCACAAAGATAGCCTGGAATGCCCCGCCCTTCATATTCTTGGGTACGGTGGTGTCGATATATTTCCCCTCCGCAGGATCATATTCGGAGATTTGCGCCTCTGTGGTGCCATATTCCACATAGAAATCCCAGTCGGCATGTGTTATGTCGTTTTCATTCAGATTAAGATCATGATATATGATACCTTCACTGTTGTTTCTTACTCCATTGTTGATAACCATGTGTTCAACTTCACCCTCTACTCTTCCGGTGAGATCGAACCGGAGCCAGTTTTTACCATAATAATCAGGCACAATTCCGGAAGGACGTATTCCCGGCCATGCCACATTGTTGACGCCAATGGAAATCTCTTTGCCGTCGACATCCTTCACCATCTTATAACGATAAAGGCGGACATCGCTCCATTCCTTGATTTCATCTGTCTGTTCCACAAAGAGACAGTGTGTGCCCGGTTCGAGTCCCCAGTTCCATGTGTCGAGCAGACTCTCCGGAGAATAAGGTCGGAAAGAGGAAACCTCAGGTGTCACCTTCAGATAAAAATCATATCCTCGTTTCTCTAACGAAAAACTTATATTGTGTTCGAAGCTCATGTCGTAAAGCATGAGTTCCTCTCTTCCGGAATAGTTGAGGTCGCGCACTCCCATATCGGCTCGCAGATAACTGATTCCGGTTTCAGTATCTGTATATGGTTCGAACACGAGATCCTTTCCGGCCAACATCAACATACCCATGACACCACCTTCCCATCCGGGATCCCCCTCGATCATTACATAATGGTTGATGTCGTTGTCCGAAAGTCCGTGATCCGGGCCGAGTATCACTCCCGGATTATTTCTGGAATAACGGTCGAGTTTAGGATATGCGGCTGCATGTGCGTCATAACATATAATATCTCCATACACTTTTGCACCGGTGTCGGATGTGCCGAATATTGCGGTATTTCTCACCTTGACATAATAGTTGCGGGTGTCGTTGTCTCCTGTAAGTTCGAAAACGGGAACATCAAATTGCTCTCCGACCGCCTGACCATTGTTGATTATGTATCTGGTGTCGGCTCCGACGGTTGTGCCAAGATCTGCATAAAGGAATTTCTTTCCGTCAGGATCAAGTATCACTTCGTTGAAAGCCTTTCCCGGCCATGCGCCGTATGGCTGGGACCCGTCCGGATTCCAGCAATACAGATAATATTCATTCCAGTTGAGCCCGTTGTCGGTATCGAGCAACATCACTCTTCCGTCATGACTCACTCCTCCAGGATTCAATGTGATCTTCAGGTCTCTGTCTATTTTGAATTTTGCAATGGCGTCTATCTGGTCGTAGTCGTAGTTGTCGCCGATGAATTTCACATTGACAACATGACCCGTGTTGAGTTCACCGAGATCGAAATAGATATATTCCTCACCATCCATTGTCACTTTTCCTGTCGGAGCCATGCCCGGCCATTCGCCCAATGGATGACGCTCAAGCGGTCCGGGATCTCCCTCCCACGCCCAGGCTGTGATATTTTTCCAACCGGTCTCATTTTTCACATAAATGGTATTTCCGTCATGGCGCGTTATCGGATCAAGGAAATCCTTCTGATGCACCATCCTGTATTCTCCTGTGCCGTAGTTGCCCGACTTGAGCGCATATCCCTCGATATATGAATCAAGCACCTGAGCGTTTCCAAGAAATGCGATATTATCGTCTGTGACACCATCAAGATATACTCCTGTGGCGTAACAATTTTTCAATACATTATTTGTATTATCGTGCAGATACCCGAATACCGAGAATTTCTGTCCGGTGTTAACCCCATCGCCGTTTCTGTTGATGATCTTGCAATCGATCACTGCAACATTATTCATTATCACACTGTGAGGATCCTCTTTCTGATTGTCGGCAATCACGATACCTGAACAGCCATTGTCTGCGTCTGCAGAAACCTGACTGTTGCGTATCACTATATTATTCAGCTGTACCGGTTTACCATCATTAAGACGCTGCACTCGTCCGATGAGCACGGCACAATAATTCGAACCATACACATCCGCATTCTCTATTATGAGATCATGGATATACGCACCGCCCGACACAGTCTTGAACAAAGCCTTCTCAGAATAACCGTCATTTAGTCGATAATTCCTTATAGTGTGTCCGTTGCCGTCAAATTCTCCACGGAAACAACCCTCTTCATGCCAAAGTCCGATCATTTTATCTCCTACACCAGTTGCATCTCCGGCAAAATCAAGATCGGCCATTAATATGGCACTAAGGAAACGATTGTTCGCATCTTTATGTTTCCGGCAAAACTCCACAAAATCCTGTATGTTATAAATCTCGAATACAGAATTCTCGCTTTCGGTCAGACGACTGTTGTTCACAAAATTGCTTCCTGCGAAAAATCCTGATTCATTGCGCGCGACACCGATAGGATCGTTAAGGAATCCGAGCATGTCGACACCTGTCCTCGAATCGCGGAGACGGCCGTCGTTGGCATAATCATACCAGTGTGAGAAACGCTCGAAATAATTGGGCATTTCATGCATATCAAGATAAGGGAAGAGTCCGACCACATCTCCCGGAACCGCATATACGGTATGTTCCGTTACGTGTGTGGGTTGCCTGAGTCCTCTCTTCACTCTGTTGTAAGGATCCTTCTTCACTGTTTCTCCCTGATCTGCTACTCCCCACATCGTATAATCAGGCAGATAGATTCCTTTCGCTTCGTATGAGTTCATCACCGCGCGACTCCAATCCGGCAATCCCCAGCCTTCATTCAGACCGGACTGGTTATGAATATCCGCTATGCCGAGAGTATGCTCAAGGGTGTAATCCTCATATCGTTTGTCGAAGTCACGGTTGAGATAGAGGTTGTCGGCCCAGTTGTTGGTATAACTGCCGGTTGCACCTATTTTATAGATATTGAAGTTGGTGGTCTCGAATCCGCTGTTCTGTGTCATGGCTGTAAGAGCGGAATCATCTCCATAATATCTTATAACCACATGCCCCACATTGTCGTATGCCGACACGCGGATGTAACGCGTGTTATTGCTTTTTATCCTTATCCTTTCTGAGAATTCCTCTGTCTTCACTCCACTGAATAGCAGATGATAGAAGCCGAGATTCTCATAATTGGAATTATCCGAACTTCCTTCGACTTTAATCACGGTCGGTTGATAATCTGTCTGCCATTCGGTGGCTCTTTTGAAAAATACCGCAATAAAATCTCCCTCGTTCAGCACATCGTTATCCCTCAACCTGACCACGAATGATCCTCCGCCATAATCGGAGAATTGAGTCACAGTCGCTTCCGAACTTTCATCCAGAAGAATGCCTTTGACATTATTATCGGGGAAATTGTTGATTATCTGCGACACATCGGTAATCAGCTTCTTCCCTTGCGCATGAAGCCCCGTTTCCGTCACTCCTATAAGAAGCACCGGAAGGATAATTCTTAAAAGATATGTGATATATGTTGTTCGTTTCATTTTTCAGCTCTCTTTATTTGCGAATTATATGCACTGTTCTTGAAGATGTGTATCCTTCTGTTCTATAAGTGATTTTAACAATTGTCTCTCCGGCAGTTCCCTCTTTGAGTTCGCCCCACCACAACCCGTCTGTCTCGTCATGGGTCAACTCTCCGAAAAGAGTGTTGTTTTTGTCATATTCAATTGAGACACTGTATTTTGACCGATCGGCAGGCACGCCGTCAACGACATTCAGGAGTCTCGGATTTATCTCGAATCTTCCGGCATTGGAGAAGGAGGCGTAATACTCGTTCTCTTTCTCGAGAATGTCGCAGGGATAACCTCCGATAGGAGGATACGAAAATATCGAAACGTCAGGAATTAGATCCGTGAATTTTATCGGTATCAATATGTAGTCGTTTCTCCAGATTGTGGTCAGATTGTCGGTCAGCGCATAAATCAGGTCTTTCTTGTCGCTTCCATTCGCCCCGACCCCTTTTCGTGTGATGTCTACGGAGATGAGGAAGTGGCCTGTCGGATGCGACGCCGCTGTCGATTCCTTAATGTAGAAATGTGTGCGGTATGGTTTTCCCTGCTTCGAATCAATCTGCACGTTGACACGATGAGTCACTGTCTCGGTTTTGTCGGTTTCATAAAACTCAGGCATCCCGACATTATCAGTATCAGGCTCCGGCTTTTTGCCATATTCCGGCATCATGTATATCTCTCCTTTGTTTACAGGAGTGATTCCAATGTTGTTAACCACTATTCCATGACTTGCCTCACTGGTGAATGAGAATTCCATTTTGGCAAGCATTCTTACAACTTCTATTGAAAAATTCTCATTCACACTTCCGGTTATTGTTATAGGAAGATATCCGGCCATCGGCACATTTGCACCTGTAATGTAACCTGTGTCGGGAAAGAGACCTGACAGCCATCCGAATTCCGATGGCTGCTGGTTTTTATCAATATATTTTAATTTGTCTGTAATTCCGGCATCGGGACGGAAATTTGCAAACGCGTATGCCGTGTAGTGTCCCTTGGGTATCTCCCCTTTGATAAGATCATAATATCCGGGAGTCATGCGATCCACAGAAATGGGAGCAAGCCTCTGGCCGTCACGGTCTACAAAATATACTATCCAGTTATTTATCAGCTCGTTATTTTCAGTCTTCTCGCTATTGTCATCCGCGTTCGACACTCTTGTTGTGCCCTGATCTCTGACAGTAAGCGTAATAGTGGCTTCACCAGTCCCCCCGTCGGGAGAGTCGGATACATCGGAAGCGCATCCTGCCGTCAGCGATATGCCGACGGCAAGAAGCATTCCATAAATAAAGCTGTAGTTTGATTTTATCATCGGTTGATTATTGTCTGATTGTCGGGATTGCATATAGAGTTGTTACATCACGATTTCATCCTGGAGTCGGAAATTCCATTTGATCACGAAAAGACGGGAAACGATGTTTTCCGGTTTTCTGATTTCTGGAACAGGAGATCCGATTCCGACAAATTCGAGTGAGAAACGGTAGATATTGTTTCTCACGATTCCATATTCCATCGGATTAGTGATATGGGGATCGCTATCGTTGGATGCATGCCGCAGCAGATGTTATAGTAGCAGACACCGTTTTGATATGGATTCTCAATCACTTCACCGACAGGATGTTTTGCCTGATACGCTTTGGCAGCCTCAAGGGTGGAGAAATAGATGCAGTTTTTCTCACTCATATCCTCTTTGACTGCGCGGTAGCAATAGAATGTTATCTCCTTGTCGCCTGTTCCCTTCCCTTCACGGTCGGCTTCAACAGTGCATTCGCCGTCGGTCCATATTTTACCGGGATGGAACACGGCGCGGAATGCTATTCCGGTGAGAAGCCGGTAATCATGTTTATCCATCGGCTGCGTGTTTTCATTGCTGTAGGCGAGTGTGATTATACGCTTGGAGGCATCCGAGGGATTCTCTTCGGCATATTTCACATATTTGTTCATCGCATGGTCTGAAACAGGAAATGTCTTGCGAATTTCATCGGCCGCGCTGTTGCCGAACCATCCTTTCAGATTGAGTGAGGAAAGATTGGCAGCAGCCCGTTTTGTAAGAAAGTTCGGACTCACCACATAGTTTGCCGCCAAGTTGTCGCTCACCGCTTCTTCACCACATACAAGAAGGCCTGCGAACCCGTTGTCGAGAGAGGAGAGGTCTCGGCCCGGAGTCACATGTTTCAGCTGATAAGAGGGTTCCGACATAAGATTGACCGGCACCGCATTGAGGATATCAAGTGTGGAGGGTGCATCCACATTTCCTCCTTCCACTGTATATTTCAATGTCGCGTCGGTGATATTGGATGGATCAACCTCCATGTCGATTCTTGCCGCCACCCTCTCGATTGAGGAAACCACACGATAATTGGGATTCTGACGGGTTCCCGTATCGCTTATCTTTATAATCCGGTCTTCATCTTTATTCTGCCACTTCGCTCCGTTGAAGGCAGTGGCCATCATGAAATTATCCGCGCGGAGAATATTGTCGCCCGGTTGCAGCCAGGCCTTTGTGGCCGGACGGCGCCGAAGGGCTCCGAGTGTGGTCAGATTCTCCGGAGTAAGATTTCCGGCATTTGCCACGACCACCACTCTATATGTCTTACCATCTTCAGGCTTATAGTCGCCCAAAGGAGCCACATATACTGTCTTTCCGGTCTGAGGATTGACCTCGATCACTTCATCCAGCACAATAAAGGTATGAAACAACACGGGAGTGTTGTCGGGTGAATCAAGTCCCTCTCCGGCATCTTCATAAATGAAGAGGTTAAGATCGTATATTTTGTTTTCGTTGCGTATTCCGCCCTCCAGTCCATCACCGTTTTCGCCGGGAGCGGGCACGGCTCTCGACTCTTTGCCCGAACCTGTGACACGCAGGTCGAGCTGCAGATATGATTTCCCTTTCTCTTCCATTTCGGCCGCATCGGGACCGTCGGAAGAGCACGACGCCAGCATTGAGAGAAGGGGCAGCATCGCAGGCAGGAAAATCATATATAGATATCTCTTCATCTTCATGCGGTGGTTCGTTTTTAAAGTTCTTCATTCATGAGCCTCATATTCCAGCTCAAAACGTTGATCACTATGTCGATATATTGCCATTTGTCTCCGCGCAGAATAAAATCGAGATGATAGTCGTGTTCGCGGTCGAGATATTCCTGCGGCGAGTAGTTGTATTCGTATGCGGTGCGTCCTTGCGAAAGGATGTAGGCGAGATTGATTGTAGCCACTTTCGCGCCTGTACGCTTGTTGCGGATCTGAAGCATTGCATTGTTGGAGCCCTCTTTCGTATCGATCATCAGACGGTTGAACATCACGTTATAGTGCGCGGTGCGCTGCACATTCAGATCCATGCCGCCGTCATCGCTTCTGGTCTTCTCCACTGTCACTCCGTTCCCGTCATATTTTGTGGTCCAGTCGGTAAAGGGTGAATATAGAAGATGGCAGCATGAAGAGACTGCATTGTCATGGCCCACTGTGGCATTACGGTCGGTAATCGTTATCTCATAGTCTTCGCTGTGCATGTCGGATGGGTCGTCGATCTGGCGAAGTGTAATGTTAAGATGTTTTGTGTCGCGGATGAGTGAAACGGTTGCGTAAGTCACACGGTCGTTTTCCACAGTCACAAGCTGCTCTTCGAGCGGATAGACGCTGTAAGGAGCCGTTGTGCGCGGCATGTCCGGGAGTCGGTTGCCGTCCTGCGGTGCTGTCGACATCACTTTGAGTGTGTGCCAGAGAGTGTCGAGAGGAGCGCCCTGATGTTCCACATGGTTGAATCCCGTCTCGGGATGAGGAGTCTCGTTATGGTCGAGTGTCACTGACAAGGATTCGGAATGTGTCACTTCCCCTTTGCGGTATTTCGCGCCCTTGGTGTCGAGAGCTTCGTTCCAGTCTTTCTGCATTGCTACTGCCTGCAGACGGTAGGTGCCGGCGGGAAGCTCGTCGGGAGTGAAATGCATGGCATATCCGTATCGGCTGAGGGGCTCGTCGCCGGGTTTGTTGGAAACCTCTCTCTCGGCCACTTTAGTGCCGCTCTCATCATAGATATATAGCTTTACGTGTCCCACATGATCTTTGAACATGTCGGCACGCATTGTATTGTAGTCATACACAAAACGGACGTAGAGACCTTGCGGACAGTCGCTGTTGTCGTCCTCCATCATGGAGCATGATGTGGCGAAAGATGCCATGCATAAAAAAGCGAGGGCGCTTGTCAGTTTTCGAACAAATCGGTTCATTGTCACTTGTTCCTTTCTAATGTTAAGTAAGTGTTTGTTATTGGTAAGGGGAGCGCTTTCCACGGCCTCTCCCCCTGGGGGAGGCACCGGGACAGAATCCCGATGCCTGATGTATAAATAAAAGGTAATGACGCCTTGTTAGGTCGAGGCTCTATCAGAGAGTCTCGTTCTGGGTGCGCTTTGCCCAAGACAATACATTGATAGTGAATGAAATCCAGTTCTCATCCTTCTTGTTGTCGTCGGGAGTGTCGTTGAGTTCAAGACGAGAGGGTACAGGTTCGCCGATGTTCTTGATTGCAGTCACAGCTATATCATACCAGTTGTTGCGGACCATACCCCAGCGGCCGAGATATTTGGCTGCATCATTGCCGTATGCTTCCTCTGTGCTTGTCACGCTTGTGGAAGCGGCTGTCCAGGGAGTGAGCTCATCGCCGAAGTGCTTGAAGCGGATAGCATAGTAAGCCACACCGCCGGTGTATTCTGTAACTTTGTAATAATTATTGATATAAGCGATGAGATTATCTTTTCCGGCGATTGTTCCGTTCTTTGTTGTGAGTTTCTCTCCATCGAGCACGATATCAGTAACCGTGATGATTCCGTCGGCATCGGGATTGCCCATCACGATATGGAAATATTCCTCATAGTTCTCATTTGTGATGGTAGCCGACCAGCTTTCGTCATTTCCGAGAGCGGCCTTGAGGGCTGCGCCCATATCCTTGTCAGCGAGAAGGTAGCTTACCGCACCCGACATGATGTCTGCGACAGAGAGATAGAGATCTTCTCTGTTTCCATTGAGCGAGTAGAAAGTCTGCCCGTTGTTGAAAGTCACTTTCAGAAGAGCACGGGTGGTGTTCTTGTAGTTCATATTATCTACTGTGAAAGTGTTTTCGAAGCAATACTGAGGCTTGTCATTGCCTGCGGCCTTGAATACGGGATTCTCTGCGACATCAAGAGCGGGAGCTGCCTGAGCGTATGTGGGGTCTTTGGCAAAATATGTGCGATAGAGGGGAGATTCGGGCTGAAGAGTAGTTGTACCCATTTTTGCGCTTCCGGCCATGCGGTATCCCTTTGTGTTGTTAAGGGCAAGCCAGCTGTTGTCGAAGTTGCGCACGATATAGGATGATTTCTCTGTATTGTCGATCACCCATTCAACGCTCTGGATTGTAAGCTCGATCTCATTGTCACCGATCTTATCAGTCTTTACAGCGGAGTTGCTGAGAGTTGCCTTTGCCACGCCACGCTCCACATAGATTGAAGCAGCCGGGTTGCTCTCTGCCTGTTCCTTAGAGGAATAGATTGCTCCGTTGAGATTGGCGAGTGTGGAAAGTCCGGAAGGCTGGCTCAAATCGCCGGGAGAGGTGGTGATTGGAGCGTTGGTCATGAAGAATGAAGAGTAAGCGCCATTCTCCTCCTTCAGGAATTTGCTTGCTGCCGCATTCTGTAAAGCCTGGAAATCGGAAAATTTAGTCGACGTTGTCAAAATTGTGCCTGCCACATTGACTTTGGCATCTTCCGTTTCTGATGCGCTTATGTATTGGATGCCGGCTGTATCATAGTTGAGCATTACGAGTCCATACAGATTGCCGCTGCCTTTGTCAACCTTTACTACATATTTTTTTGAAACTGTAAGGTTGTCGTTATTCGCCCCGCCATCTGTCCAGTTGCTTACATCGGTAAGGCTGTAAGCATTCAGGTAGGTGGCGTCTGTCTCATTGGCGCCGGAGAAAAGAACAAGCATACCATTGTTGACAGCATACTCGTTTGCTGTTCCGTCAGCAAAATTATCATTTGCCGCACGGGTGGAAGGAGTCTGGGGAAGATTGATCTTCACGGCAAGATAGCCGTCACCTCTTGTTGCTGAACCGCCGTTGCCGTCGTTGACAACCGGACCATCTTCACTCGAGCACGATACCAGCATACCGCCAAGCATTGCGGCATACATAAAATGTTTAAGCTTCATAGAGAATAAATATTATGGTTATTAAAAATATATTAGGCAATATTATTTAAGAAGGGCTCTGTTTTCGCGGGCTTCGGGAAGCGGGGATGCGTTGTCGAAATGTTTTCTGGCAGCCTCGAAATCACCCCTCTTTGCAGCCAATATTCCACGTATGTTTTCTGCCTGCGGATTCGAACCCGATTTTGCCACGAATCCCTCTGCCGCTTCATAGTCACCGCGTTTCACGGCATCGGCTGCCGCATTGGTATTCGCTTCCTCATTGTCGCCGTAGAATCTCAATGCAGTGGCGATTGTCTGCTGGAATTCAGGTGAATCCTCCGGATAAAGACGAGCCACACGGAACATCTGGTTGAGCGACATCTGCTCCGGATGTGTCTTTATGATCTCTGCGAGTTTTTCATCGTTCATGGGTTTGAGTCGTGTGGAGATCGCGAATTTAGTGGTTCGGAGAATCGGGAACCATTTCGGAAGTATGGTAGTCTTATATAGTTTGGCGAATTTGGGATCGGTCTTCAGTTCTTTCTCTTTCTGATCATAGTCTGACGGTCCGTAGCAAGGTCGGTCGATCAGTGCGAGAAGATCGCTGCGCTGCTTGTCGGTAAGCTCTTTAGAAGCCAATACCTGCTCGCGGAATTCAGCCCAGTTTTCAGGCACCGCGCTGTAGTTGGTCACATCTCGGCTGAGTTTATATCGGTCGCCGATCCATTCCGACAAGGCTTTCGAACGGTTTGTTGCAAGATAGTCATTATGATCGTAGGGAGATTCGGGAGAGGCATAACCGGTGATGTCCACTCTTGCAATCTCGACATTGGGATCTGAGAGAGCATATTCTATTGAGTCGGTGATCACCTTCAGCTGCTCGCGGTTGTCGATGCGCTGGCCGTTGCGGCAGATATAAGGAGATGCGTGAAGCACGGTTTTATCGACTTCGAACTGCACTCTCGCCTTCCCTTCATGAATCTGCACGGGAAGCTCCGTGACACTCGGAGTCAGATATGCCGGACGCATCTTCTTATAAGGATTGAGGTCGAGGGGAATGGGAGGCATGGCGTCGCTGCCTGCATATTTCCCACATCCGCAGGTGTCGTAGCTCAGACGGATGCGGGCATCCGTTCCATACATCCAGCTTTTGAGCGGAGTGGAAGCCGAATAGGCCACGCTCTGCTTCTTGCCGTTCTCTCTGCGAAGCTCCTTGCTTATGTCATAGTTCAGGAAGAGCTTCGGATTGAGCGATCCTCTTTCGTAGGCGTAATGCATGTTGCGTCCGTTGACGAGAATTGTGGGAAATGCCTCTGATGCGCCTTTGCCATCTTCAATCACCGGAGTGACGAGCAATTGCTGGTTGGCCTTGAGTTTCACGGAATCAAGCACAATATCCATCTTCAGGTCGAGCGACCCGTTAATGGGTGAAAACTCGATATTGGCCATCTTCGGCCGGGCATTCGAAGATGCGATGATTCCGGCCGGAATCATTGCCACAAGAGCCGAAGTGATGATTATCTTATTAAATAGCTTAAAATTCATAATGCTTATAGGTGTAGGTGTCACGGGAAATAGAGGTTGGGACGCAAAATATTGGCGGCCGTCAACACAAAAGCCGTAAACTTAAAAAATATAAAGGAATGAAACACCGAGTTTGGTGAGACCGAGATAATTCGTGCCGCCGCTTTTCAGCTTGCCGCCACATTCGCCGCAGTTGTATTTCTTATACCATGCGTGAACGTATCCGGCACCGATCTCCGCTTCGAGATTCCAATGACGGCCGAGTATCCACTGATATCCGTATGTGACTCCCGCGCCGGCATACGCTGCCTCATAGCGATGGTTCTTTACCTCTTTGGCAAGGTTATCGCCAGAAAAGAATCCACCCGGAATCGGAAGAGACACATTCGCAGCGTTAAACTCTCCGCCAAGCGCATGCACACCTATAAAATGTCCGTTGAAACGAGAACAAGTCCACCAGCGATACTCCGGTTGAAGCACCCAGTATTTGGCTTTACGATCGCCATGTGTTTTGGAATGGAAAGTCCAGGGATTAAGTCCGTAGACAAGATTGAAAGTAGAACGTCCCTTCCATCCGGCCTCGATTCCGATGTTGGGAGTAGTCATTGCATCCGACAATAGATTTGTCTTGACTGCAAACTGAGCTCTCGCAGGAAGCAGAGACAGGCAGAATAATGAGCCGATCAATAATAGAAAGCGATTACAATTCATTTTCTATTTCCTTATTATAATAGATTCGCAAAAACCGATCCGGACAAAGCCGATCGATATAATAACTATAAGCATATAAATTGCAGAGCCCGAAAATCGAACTCGCATAGACATTAGGTATCGGAAAACTTCAACGGCACAATAGCCGAAAAACGAGGAGACAGAGATCTCCGAAATGATAATGCCGATTTTTGTATAGTGAAATAATATCCAAAATAGTTAGGTCGGTATTTCGTATACTATTTGCAGAAATAAATTTTTAGCAGATTCAAAGAAAATCAAAATAACTTACTTAAAAAATCAGATATCACAAATAAGAGATAATCTTAAAAAGATAAGAGGTTAGATGAAATTCATATAGATTCGCATTGCAAAGTTAATACATAATTAATAATCTATAACAATTGTTTTGTTAATATATGTTAAATTTGTAATAAATTTAAATCTTTCCGGAACCCGGAAAGTAGCAAGACGCATCTAAATCTGCGTTCCCTGCGCTCTCTTCGTGGCAAAACCCGTTCAGCACAGACACCATTACACACAGACTCCGTTACACACAGACTCCGTCGGCAAGGACTGCATCGGCAAGGACTGCATCGGCAAGGACTGCATCGGCAAGGACTGCATCGGTAAGGACTGCATAAGCACGGATCGTAGCGGGGAACTCCAGTTCCCCGAAAATCCGGCGGGCTCGATGCCCGCCGGATTTTACCCCTGCGTCAGCACGACAGCCACCCCGCCAGCTTCACTGTCAAGTGGTATCTTGTATGCCGGGCTTTTGGCCCGGCCAGGAAGAATTACAAATGGCCGGGCCAGAAGCCCGGCATACAAGACACCACTTGATGACGCAGGCCTCTTCTAATCATTTCTCTCCGTGCCTACATGATCTCTGTGCCTACATGAAAAAAAAGCCTCAGAGCGTTGCTCCGAGGCTTTCAAGGCGGCGATTACCTACTCTCCCGCTTTCGCAGTACCA
>X247_Common_Hamster__coassemble_12_pt1 | contig 23834 bp, 12 predicted proteins | sample X247_Common_Hamster__metabat2_high_PE_003 | metagenome-assembled genome bin X247_Common_Hamster | reverse complement strand
ACTATGGCTAAAGAAAAATTCGAAAGAACCAAACCGCACGTTAACATCGGTACGATCGGTCACGTGGATCACGGTAAGACTACTCTTACTGCTGCAATCACAAAGGTTCTTGCAGAAAAAGGTCTTTCAGAACTTCGTTCATTCGATTCAATCGACAACGCTCCTGAGGAGAAAGAGCGTGGTATCACAATCAACACTGCACACGTAGAGTATCAGACAGCAAATCGTCACTATGCTCACGTAGACTGCCCGGGACACGCCGACTATGTGAAGAACATGGTAACCGGTGCCGCTCAGATGGACGGTGCGATCATCGTGGTTGCTGCGACTGACGGTCCGATGCCCCAGACTCGCGAGCACATCCTTCTCGCCCGTCAGGTGAACGTTCCCCGTCTGGTTGTGTTCATGAACAAGTGCGATATGGTAGACGATGAGGAGATGCTTGAACTCGTAGAGATGGATATGCGTGATCTCCTTTCACAATATGAGTATGATGGTGACAACACACCTATCATCCGCGGTTCTGCACTTGGTGCTCTCAACGGTGAGCAGCAGTGGGTAGACAAGGTGATGGAGCTCATGGATGCAGTTGATACCTGGATTCCGCTTCCTCCCCGTGATGTTGATAAACCCTTCCTTATGCCTGTTGAGGACGTATTCTCGATCACAGGTCGTGGTACAGTTGCCACAGGTCGTATCGAGGCCGGTCGCGTAAAAGTTGGCGACGAGGTTCAGATCCTTGGTCTTGGTGCAGACAAGAAGTCGGTTGTAACCGGTGTTGAGATGTTCCGTAAGATCCTCGACGAGGGTGAGGCTGGTGATAACGTAGGTCTTCTCCTCCGTGGTATCGACAAGAACGAGATCAAGCGTGGTATGGTAATCTGCCATCCCGGACAGGTTAAGCCTCACGATCACTTCAAGGCTCAGGTATATATCCTGAAGAAGGAAGAGGGTGGCCGTCACACTCCGTTCCACAACAAATATCGTCCTCAGTTCTATATCCGTACACTCGACGTGACAGGTGAGATCACACTTCCCGAGGGTGTAGAGATGGTAATGCCCGGCGATAACGTAGAGATCGATGTTAAGCTCATCACTCCGGTGGCTTGCGATCAGGGTCTTCGTTTCGCAATCCGTGAGGGTGGCCGCACCGTAGGTTCCGGTCAGATCACAGCGGTTTACGAGGATTAATCAGACTATAATTCAAACTCTATAAAAAGGGGATCGTCGGATCCGGTGGTCCCCTTTTATACACGGGAATAGCTCAGTTGGTAGAGCACCGGTCTCCAAAACCGGGTGTCGAGAGTTCGAGTCTTTCTTCCCGTGCCAATTAAAGAAAATATGAAATTATTCAAGGACATGAAGGAATCTTATGACGAGTTAGTTTATAAGGTTTCTTGGCCGACTCAGAAACAACTTATCAATAGTTCGGTGCTTGTGTTGATAGCTTCCATCATCCTGGCAGTATTCATCTGGGCTGTTGATAAGATTTTTAATCTTTTGATGGAGTCGATATACAGTATCAGTTTTTAAACTTTTAACATAGGATTTCAATGGCTGAAAAAGAGCAGGAGTGGTATGTGTTACGTGCCATCTCAGGAAAGGAAGCAAAGGTCAAGGAGGTGTTGGATGCAGCAATCAAGAACACCGACATTGGCAAGTTTGTTTCACAGGTGTTGATTCCCACGGAGAAAGTTTATACCACTCGCAATGGCAAGAAAGTGGAGAAGGAGCGCACGCTCTTTTCGGGATATGTGTTTGTAAAGGCACAGCTCACCGGGGAGGTGATTTATGAGCTCCGTAACACGACTAATGTCATTGATTTTTTGCGTGGTCGTGAAAAATCAAGTAAGCCTGTAAAGCTTAGGGAAAGCGAAGTGTTGAAGATGCTGGGAACTGCTGAAGATAAGCATGAGCCCCAGACAGTGACGGAAGAAGTTTATCTTGTGGGTGAAAACGTCAAGGTGAATGAGGGTCCGTTCAGCGGGTTCAGCGGTGTCGTGAAGGAGGTTATCAACGACAAGAAGAAGATTAAGGTCGAGGTGAAGATCTTTGGTCGACCCACAGACCTTGAGTTGGAAAATTCCCAAGTTGAGCGAGAGTGAAAACGATGAATGTTACGCATCGTTGACATTTGAGGCTTGACACAAACAATTCAAAAAAAAGTAGAACAATGGCAAAAGAAATTGCTGGACAGATCAAATTACAGATTAAAGGTGGCGCAGCAAATCCGTCTCCTCCCGTAGGTCCCGCGCTGGGTTCGAAGGGTATCAACATCATGGAATTTTGCAAGCAATTCAATGCCCGCACCCAGGATAAGGCCGGAAAGGTTCTTCCTGTAGTAATCACTTACTACACGGACAAGAGCTTCGACTTTATTGTAAAGACTCCGCCGGTTGCAGTTCAGCTCAAAGAGGTATCCAAACTCAAGAGCGGATCAGCGCAGCCTAACCGTAAGAAAGTGGCAGAGATCACCTGGGATCAGGTAAAGACAATTGCTGAAGACAAAATGCCCGATTTGAACTGTTTTACTTTGGATTCTGCAATGCGTATGGTTGCAGGCACAGCGAGAAGCATGGGTATAACCGTAAAGGGTGATTTCCCTGAACTTAACTAATAATCTTCAAGAAAATGGGAAAACTGACAAAAAATCAAAAGTTAGCTTTATCGAAGATTGAAGCGGGGAAGACATACACTTTAGGCGATGCAGCAGCGAAGGTAAAGGAGATTTCATTTGAGAAATTCGATGCTTCGTTCGATATTGATGTTCGTCTTGGAGTGGATCCCCGTAAGGCTGACCAGATGGTGCGCGGCGTAGTGTCGCTTCCTCATGGAACAGGCAAGCAGGTTAGAGTGCTCGTGTTGTGCGGACCTGACGCGGAAGCGGCAGCCAAAGAAGCCGGTGCCGATTATGTTGGTCTTGATGAATATCTTCAGAAGATCAAGGAAGGCTGGACAGATGTGGATGTAATCATCACACAGCCTTCGGTAATGGGTAAGCTTGGTCCGTTGGGACGTATACTTGGTCCCCGCGGTCTGATGCCTAACCCCAAAAGCGGCACAGTCACAATGGATGTGGCCAAGGCAGTGAAGGAAGTAAAACAGGGTAAGATCGACTTCAAGGTCGACAAGACCGGCATCGTACACGCTTCTATCGGAAAGGTGTCGTTCACAGCAGATCAGATGCGCGACAATGCCAAGGAGTTTATCAACACATTGATCAAACTTAAGCCCGCCACTTCGAAAGGCACATATATCAAGAGCATTTATCTTTCAAGCACGATGGGTCCCGGCGTAAAGGTCGAGCCTAAATCTGTTGCTGAATAATTAAAAAAGAAACAGAGAAATGAAAAAGGAAGATAAAGCTATTATCATCGCCCAGATAGGCGACCAGCTGAGCAACTACAGCTGTGTATATCTCACTGAGACAGCCGGACTCGACGCCGAGAAGACAAGTGCTCTTCGTCGCGCATGCTTCGGAGAGGATATCAAGATGCTTTGCGTCAAGAACACTCTTCTCAAGCAGGCTTTTGAGGCAAGCGAGACAGACTATTCCGGTCTTTATGATCTTCTCCACGGCGAGACCACACTTCTTCTGAGCAACACTGGTAACGCACCTGCGAAGCTGATCAAGAAGTTCCGCGACAAGAACGACACACTTCCTGCGTTGAAGGGTGCGTATGTGGAGGAAACTGTTTATGTAGGGGAGGAACAGTTGGAGCTCCTTTCCAATATCAAGAGCAAAAACGAACTTATCGGCGATATCATCGGACTTCTCCAGTCGCCCGCGAAGAACGTTATCAGCGCTCTCCAGTCGGGTGCCGGCAAGCTTCATGGCATCTTGGAGACACTTTCCAACAAATAAAAATTTCAATTTAAAAATTCAAAAAAAACTATACGACAATGGCAGATTTGAAAGCATTTGCAGAGCAGCTTGTTAACCTCACCGTAAAGGAAGTAAACGAACTCGCTGAAATCCTTAAGAACGAATATGGCATCGAGCCCGCAGCCGCTGCAGTAGCAGTAGCAGCAGGTCCTGCAGCAGGCGCACCCGCAGCAGAGGAGAAGACTAACTTCGATGTAGTCCTCAAAGCAGCCGGCGCAAGCAAGCTCGCAGTCGTTAAGCTCGTTAAGGAGCTTACTGGTCTTGGCCTTAAAGAGGCTAAAGAGCTCGTTGACAACGCTCCCAGCCCCATCAAAGAGGGTCTTCCCAAAGCAGAGGCAGAGGGCATGAAGAAGCAGCTTGAAGACGCAGGCGCTGAGGTTGAGCTCAAATAAGAATCGACTTAATCCTTTAGTAGGTTAAGAAGGCACCGGTGGTGTCCTTCTTAACCTATTTGCATATTGAAGTCATCGGATAGGCTTATTTGAGAGTGTCCGCATGACTCTTTTTTTCCAACAGCCGGCATAAAGAGGGATTGAGCACGATCGATTTTAGAATCATTCAGGATTGTGCGGTCCGTATTCACAGAAATTAACTTTGCCGGGCACGTTTTTTGTGAGAGAAGTGTAGAATTAACTTTTTCCCAATGTCAGTAAAATTAACCGAAAAACCGCGTGTAAACTTCGCGTCGATAAAAAATCCTCTTCCGTTTCCTGACTTCCTTGAAGTTCAGTTGAAATCGTTTAAGGATTTCCTCCAACTTGACACTCCCCCTGAGCAGAGAAAGAATCAGGGCTTATATAAGGTGTTTGCTGAGAATTTCCCGATAGCCGACACCCGCAACAATTTTGTGTTGGAGTTTCTTGATTATTATATCGATCCCCCGCGCTATTCCATCGAGGAGTGTCTGCGTCGCGGCCTGACCTACAGCGTTCCTCTGAAGGCCAAGCTGAAGTTGTATTGCACGGATCCCGATCATGAGGATTTCGACACTACGATTCAGGATGTGTATCTGGGTCCTATCCCTTATATGACCGAGCAAGGCACATTCATCATCAATGGTGCCGAACGAGTTGTTGTGTCTCAGCTTCACAGATCTCCGGGTGTGTTTTTCGGACAGAGCACTCACGCCAACGGAACCAAACTATATTCGGCACGAATCATCCCATTCCGTGGAAGCTGGATAGAGTTTGCCACCGATATCAACAACGTGATGTATGCTTACATCGACCGTAAGAAGAAGCTTCCCGTGACCACACTTCTCCGCGCCATCGGCCTCGAAAGCGACAAGGATATTATCCAGATATTCGATCTCGCAGAGGAGGTTCAGGTGACAAAGAAGAATCTGCAGAATTCGATCGGCCGCAAACTCGCGGGTCGTATCATGAACTCCTATCAGGAGGATTTTGTGGATGAAGACACGGGTGAGGTAGTAAGTATCGAGCGCAATACGCTTGTTGTGGATCGCGGCAGCGAGATCACAGAGGATAACATAGATCTTATTCTGGAAAGCGGTGTGAAGACCATTCTTCTTGAGAGAGAGAATGTGAGCGCTGTGGATTACAGCATTATCTTCAACACACTTCAGAAAGACCCGACCAACACGGAGATCGAGGCCGTGCAGCATATCTATCGACAGCTGCGCAACGCCGAGCCACCGGATGAGCAGTCGGCCCGCGAGGTGATCCAGAATCTTTTCTTCTCCGAGAAGCGTTACGATCTCGGCGAAGTGGGCCGTTACAGGATCAACAAGAAGCTCGAGCTTGACACACCGATGGATGTGAAGGTTCTCACTCGCGAGGACATCATCGCCATCATCAAATATCTTATTGAACTTATCAACGCCAAAAGCGACGTAGACGATATCGACCACTTGAGCAACCGTCGCGTCCGCACTGTAGGCGAACAGCTATATAACCAGTTCGGAGTCGGCCTCGCGCGAATCTCCCGTTCAATCCGTGAAAAGATGAACGTGCGCGACAACGAGGTGTTCACTCCGATCGATCTGATCAACGCCAAGACAATCTCGGCAGTGATCAATACATTCTTCGGCACAAACGCCCTTTCGCAGTTCATGGACCAGACCAACCCTCTGGCCGAGATCACCCACAAGCGCCGTATGTCGGCACTTGGCCCCGGCGGTCTTTCGCGAGAGCGTGCGGGTTTTGAGGTCCGAGACGTGCACTACACCCATTACGGACGTCTTTGTCCGATCGAGACCCCCGAGGGTCCCAACATCGGTCTGATCTCCTCGCTCTGCGTTTATGCCAAGATCAATAACCTCGGATTCATCGAGACTCCCTACCGCAAGGTTGACAAGGGAGTGGTGGATCTCAACAACGACAATGTGGTGTATCTCACTGCGGAAATCGAGGAGGGCAAGACCATCGCGCAGGGTAATGCTCCGGTCAATGACGACGGAAGTTTCATCAATCCCAAGGTAAAGGCTCGTCTCGACGCCGACTTCCCGATTGTGGCTCCCGAAGAGCTTGAGCTCATGGATGTGTCTCCGGTTCAGATCGCTTCGATCGCGGCTTCACTGATTCCCTTCCTTGAGCATGACGACGCCAACCGCGCGCTCATGGGATCGAACATGATGCGCCAGGCAGTGCCTCTGCTTCGCAGCGAGGCTCCTATCGTGGGCACCGGCATCGAGGGACAGCTTATCAAAGACTCCCGCACTCAGATCATGGCCGAGGGTCCCGGTGTGATCGAATTCGTCGACGCCACTGTGATCCGCATCAAATACGACCGCACGGAGGATGAGGAATTCGTGGAATTCGAACCGTCTGTAAAAGAATACAAGATACCGAAATTCCGCCGCACCAACCAGGGAACAACGATCGACCTTCGTCCGATATGCAACAAGGGTCAGAGAGTGGAGAAGGGAGATATCCTTACCGAAGGTTATTCCACAGAGAAGGGAGAGCTTGCTCTCGGACGCAACCTAAAGGTGGCGTTCATGCCCTGGAAGGGATATAACTATGAGGATGCCATCGTGCTCAACGAGCGCATGGTGAGAGAGGATATCCTTACCTCGATCCATGTGGATGAGTATACTCTTGATGTCCGTGAGACCAAGCGAGGCATGGAGGAGCTCACCAGCGATATCCCCAATGTGAGCGAGGATGCCACGAAAGATCTCGACGACCGCGGTATAATCCGCGTCGGAGCGCATGTCGTTCCGGGTGATATCATGATCGGTAAGATCACTCCGAAGGGAGAAAGCGATCCGACACCGGAGGAGAAACTTCTCCGCGCCATCTTCGGCGACAAGGCAGGAGATGTGAAGGATGCCTCTCTTAAGGCTTCACCTTCGCTCAAGGGAGTGGTGATAGGCACCAATCTCTTCTCGCGTGCGGTAAAAACCAAGAATTCACGCAACAGCGCCAATGCCCAGCTTCCCCTTCTCGATGAGGAATATGAGGAGAAGCAGAACGATCTGAAGTCGCTTATGCTCGGCAAGATGCAGACTCTTCTCAAGGGATATGTATCGGAGGGTGTGAAGGATTTCATCGGTGTAGACATCATTCCGAAGGGACAGCCCTTCTCGGAGGTGAATTTCGCCACGATCGACTATGAGACAATCAATCTCAGCAACTGGACCAACGACGAGCGCGTGAACGGCATGGTGGCCAAACTGATCACCAATTATCTGCGTAAGAGCAAGGAGATCGACAGCGAGCTGCGCCGCAAGAAATTCGACATAACGATCGGAGACGAGCTTCCTTCGGGCATCATGCAGATGGCCAAGGTATATATCGCCAAGAAGCGTAAGATCGGTGTCGGCGACAAGATGGCGGGTCGTCACGGTAACAAGGGTATCGTTTCGAGAGTGGTGCGTCAGGAGGATATGCCGTTCCTTGAGGATGGAACGCCTGTCGACATCTGTCTTAACCCTCTTGGTGTGCCTTCCCGAATGAACCTCGGACAGATCTTCGAGACTGTGCTCGGATGGGCAGGCCGCGAGCTTGGTGAGAAATTCGCCACTCCGATTTTCGATGGAGCGTCGCTCGACGACCTCAACGAATGGACCGACAAGGCCGGAGTGCCCAGATATGGCAAGACCTATCTATACGACGGCGGCACGGGCGACCGTTTCGACCAGCCGGCCACTGTGGGTGTGATCTATATGCTTAAGCTGGGTCACATGGTTGAAGACAAGATGCATGCCCGTTCGATCGGACCGTACTCGCTGATTACCCAGCAGCCTCTCGGAGGTAAGGCACAGTTCGGTGGACAGCGATTCGGAGAGATGGAGGTATGGGCGCTCGAGGCATTCGGCGCAGCGCATATCCTTCAGGAGATCCTTACAATCAAGTCGGACGACGTTGTGGGCCGAAGCAAGGCATACGAGGCGATCGTGAAGGGCGACACAATGCCCACCCCGGGAATACCCGAGTCGCTGAACGTGCTTCTCCATGAGCTTCGCGGACTTGGACTGAGCATCACATTAGAATAACAAAAAATCAGGATCGGGCGCTCCCGGAAACGGGAGCGCCATATCCGGCAAAATAAGGAAACACAATATATGGCTTTTAGAAGAGACAATAAGATTAAAAGCAATTTCTCGAAGATCACCATCGGCCTTGCATCTCCTGAGGAGATCAAGAAGATGTCGAGCGGCGAGGTGCTCAAGCCCGAGACCATCAACTACCGCACCTACAAGCCGGAGCGTGACGGTCTGTTCTGTGAGAAGATCTTCGGTCCGGTGAAAGACTATGAGTGCCATTGCGGAAAGTATAAGAGAATCCGCTACAAAGGCACAGTCTGCGACCGATGCGGTGTCGAGGTGACCGAGAAGAAAGTGCGCCGCGAGCGCATGGGACATATCGAGCTCGTTGTTCCCGTGGCCCACATCTGGTATTTCCGTTCTCTCCCCAACAAGATCGGCTATCTTCTCGGCCTTCCGTCGAAGAAGCTTGACGCCGTGATATATTATGAGAAATATGTGGTATTGAATCCCGGAGCAGCGACCGGAGTGAAGAATTTTGAAGAACTCCAGACGCTTGATCTTCTCTCCGAGGAGGAATACAACGAGATACTCGACCAGCTTCCCGAGGACAACAAGGATCTTCCCGACGACGATCCCAACAAGTTCAAGGCCGATATGGGTGCGAAGGCTATTCTCGAGCTTCTTCGCAACATCGACCTTGTGAAGCTTGCCGCCGAATTGCGTCACCGTGCCAATACCGACGGATCGCAGCAGCGCAAGACAGAGGCGCTGAAGCGTCTGCAGGTGGTCAATTCTTTCCTCAACTCGCAGGATAAGAACAAGCCCGAGTGGATGATACTTAACGCAGTGCCGGTGATTCCGCCGGAGCTCCGTCCTCTCGTTCCTCTCGATGGCGGACGTTTCGCCACATCGGACCTCAACGACCTTTATCGTCGTGTGATAATCCGTAACAACCGTCTCAAACGTCTTATGGAGATCAACGCTCCTGAGGTGATTCTCCGCAACGAGAAGCGTCTTCTTCAGGAGGCTGTGGATTCATTGCTCGACAACAGCCGCAAATCTTCTGCCGTGAAGTCGGATGTCAACCGTCCTCTCAAATCGCTTTCCGACTCTCTGAAAGGCAAGCAGGGACGTTTCCGTCAGAATCTTCTCGGTAAGCGCGTCGATTATTCCGCACGTTCGGTAATTGTGGTAGGTCCGGAGCTTAAGATGCATGAGTGCGGTATTCCCAAGCTCATGGCAGCCGAGCTCTACAAGCCTTTCATCATCCGCAAGCTCATCGAGCGCGGCATCGTGAAGACCGTGAAGAGCGCGAAGAAGATAGTGGACCGCAAGGAGCCTGTGGTATGGGATATCCTTGAATACGTGATGAAGGGTCATCCGGTGCTTCTCAACCGTGCCCCGACGCTTCACCGACTCGGAATCCAGGCCTTCCAGCCCAAGATGATCGAGGGAAAGGCAATCCAGCTTCATCCTCTGGCATGTACGGCATTCAACGCCGACTTCGACGGCGACCAGATGGCTGTGCATCTCCCCTTGAGCAACGAGGCCGTTCTCGAGGCACAGATGCTTATGCTCGGCGCCCACAACATCCTTAACCCCGCCAACGGAGCACCTATCACAGTGCCTTCGCAGGATATGGTGCTTGGTCTTTACTACATCACCAAGCTTCGCAGCGGCGACATGGGTGAGGGAACGGTGTTCTATGGCCCCGAAGAGGCCGAGATCGCCTATAATGAGGGCCGCGTCACTCTCCATGCTCCCGTAAGCGTATATGTCGACGATGTGGATGAGGATGGAAATGCAGTGAAACGCATTGTAAAGAACACCTCCGTGGGCCGTGTGCTTTTCAACCAGTATGTGCCCAAGGAGATCGGATATGTGAATGAGATCATTTCGAAGAAATCACTCCGCACCATCATCACCCGCGTTATCAAGAAATGCGGTGTGACACGTTCGGCACAGTTCCTTGACGATATCAAGAACCTCGGATACAAGATGGCGTTCCGCGGCGGTCTTTCATTCAACCTCGGCGATGTGATCATCCCGAAGGAGAAGGAGGAATATGTGGCTGAGGGACACGCACAGGTTGAAGAGGTGCTCAATAACTTCCAGATGGGTCTTATCACGGCAACCGACCGTTACAACCATGTGATCGATATCTGGACACATGTCAACGACCGTCTTGCCAAGACATTGATGAAACAGATGGAGGAAGACCAGCAGGGCTTCAACTCCGTATATATGATGCTCGACTCCGGAGCCCGTGGTTCGAAAGACCAGATCCGTCAGCTTTCCGGTATGCGTGGTCTTATGGCCAAGCCTCAGAAAGCCGGAGCCGAGGGAGGTCAGATCATCGAGAACCCGATTCTTGCCAACTTCAAGGAGGGTCTGTCGGTGCTCGAATACTTCATCTCCACCCACGGTGCCCGCAAGGGTCTTGCGGATACGGCTCTTAAGACCGCTGACGCCGGATATCTTACCCGTCGTCTTGTCGATGTGGCTCATGATGTGATCATCAATGAGGAAGACTGCGGCACACTCCGTGGCCTTGTATGCACAGAGATCAAGAACAACGAAGAGGTTGTGGCATCACTTTCGGAGCGAATCCTTGGCCGCGTGTCGGTTCACGATATTGTGGATCCCTATAATCCCGAGGATATCATCGTGCATGCCGGCGAGGAGATCACCGATGCCATTGCAGAGCGCATCGAGAAGTCTCCGATCGAAAGCGTGGAGATTCGTTCGGTGCTCACCTGCGAATCGAAGAAGGGTGTCTGTGCCAAGTGTTATGGCCGTAACCTTTCCACCCACAGAATGGTGCAGAAGGGTGAGGCTGTCGGCGTGATCGCCGCCCAGTCGATCGGTGAGCCGGGTACGCAGCTTACACTCCGTACGTTCCACGTCGGTGGTGTTGCCGGTAACGTGGCTGTGGTGAAAGATGTCACCGCGCGTCATGAAGGTAAACTGGAATTCGAGGAGCTCCGCACCATCAAGAACGACAAGAACGAGGATATCGTGGTGGGCCGTATGGGTGAGCTCCGCATCGTGGAGCCCAAATCCGGCATCGTGCTCGTCTATGCCAACATTCCTTACGGATCGACACTCTTCTTCAAGGAAGGCGATATGGTTAAGCCCGGCGACATGATTATCGAATGGGATCCCTTCAACGCCGTGATCATTGCAGAAGAGGGTGGTACGGTAAGCTTCGAGAATGTGGAAGAGGGTGTGACCTATCGAGTTGAATCTGACGAGGCAACTGGTCTGCGAGAGAAGATCATGATCGAATCCAAAGACCGCACCAAGATTCCGACAGCCGTGATCCACGACAAGAACGGAGAGGCCGTCCGCAGCTATTCACTCCCTGTAGGCGCCCACCTTCTTATCGACGACAGAGCGGAAGTGAAGCCCGGACAGGTGCTTGTGAAGATTCCGCGTGCAAGCAACTCCGCGGGTGACATCACCGGTGGTCTTCCGCGTGTCACCGAGCTCTTCGAGGCCCGCAATCCGTCAAACCCCGCCGTTGTGAGCGAAATCGACGGTGAAGTGAAGTTTGGCAAGATCAAACGCGGACACCGCGAGATCAGCGTGACAAGCAAACTTGGCGAGGAGAAAAAATATCTCGTGCCTCTGTCGAAGCAGCTGCTTGTTCAGGAGAATGATTATGTGCGTGCCGGAACCCCGCTTTCCGACGGCGCGATCACTCCCTCCGACATCCTTAACATCAAAGGCCCCACAGCCGTTCAGGAATATATCGTGAATGAGGTTCAGGATGTGTATCGTATGCAGGGCGTGAAGATCAACGACAAGCACTTCGAGGTGATTGTGCGTCAGATGATGCGCAAGGTCAATATTCTCGATCCGGGCGACACCCGTTTCCTCGAGCAGCAGATCGTGGACAAGCGCGACTTCATGGAGGAGAACGACAATATCTGGGGCAAGAAGGTTATCACCGATGCAGGCGATTCCTCCACATATCTTGCCGGACAGATCATTACGGTTCGCAAGCTTCGCGACGAGAACTCCGCTCTTAAGCGCAAGGATCTCCGAATCATGCAGGTTCGCGATGCTGTTCCCGCCACATCGGAGCAGATTCTCCAGGGAATCACCCGTGCGGCTCTCCAGACATCGAGCTTCATGTCGGCTGCCTCATTCCAGGAGACCACGAAGGTGCTCAACGAGGCTGCCATCAACGGCAAGACCGATACTCTCGAGGGCATGAAGGAGAATGTGATCTGCGGTCACCTTATTCCTGCCGGAACCGGTCTGCGTGAATACAACCGTCTGATCGTGGCAAACAAGGATGAATATGCCGCCCTTCAGCTCACGGATGACCCCGAGGCCATAGTTCTGGCCGAGGCCGAGAGCATCGCCGAGAACGGCAAGATCTGATGAAATAGACATACTGACATTTATTATAAGGAGACCGGCTTGAGTGGATCAGTCGGTCTCCTATTTGTTTATCCTGAATCCGTCCGGAAAAAAAGCCGACTTGAATATCAATATAAAGTCGGCTTTTTTTCCGGACGGATATGAAACAATAATGAGTGCAAATGCATTATAAACTTGAGGAAGCGTTTGAGACAGAAACCTGACAGCTTTCGACTAATGAAAAACACATAAGTCGCGACGCAATGTCCCGGCTTGCAAATAGAATTAGCAATGAAAAAAGTGATTCTCGCCATTATTATGGCAATGACAATGGCGTTGGGAGCCTACGCCGACAAGTATACCATCAATCGTGACGCCCTTCCGCAGCCGGCGCAGGAGATGCTTAATGAATATTTCCCAAAGGCAAAAGTCGGAATGATAAAAGTGGACCGTCATCTTCTGAAGAAGACCGACTATGACGTGAAACTTGTGAACGGCACGAAAATCGAATTCAATAATTCGGGGAAATGGACCTCGGTAGACTGCAAGACAAGAGCCGTGCCCGAGGGTTTGATCATGAAGCCGATCCGCAACTATGTCAGCAAAAACTTTCCGGATGTAAAGATAGTGAAGATAGAGAAGAAGAGCAGCGGATATGAGATAAAGCTATCTGATGACGTTGAATTGAAATTCACACTACTCGGAACATTCTCCAAGGTGTTGTCGGCAGACGAAGAAGACTGAAGCAGATACCGATAAATGGGATATACATCTGAAATATGAGGTGTATGACTGCAAAGCATCTAAAATAGAGAATGGAGGCATGCCATACTATATTCATGAAGCCACCTACAGAGGCGACCATTCCCACCCCGTTCATGATATGGAGATTGATCTCCCCTTTGGCGACGTGACGGTGTTGGCAGTGGCGCATATCGTGCCGAAAGGACACACCGACGACTATTTCTTCAACACGCGGAATTTATCCACAATCATCTCCTTTCTTGAAAACCGACAGGGGAAACATGACAATGTTTATCGCGATTGTTTTGGAATAGCAGAGAATTCAATCTGCAGCTGTTTTTATTTCAAAATAATCATATTTAAAGAAAAAATAGATAAATAATAGAATAATAATAGAAAAATGATTATCTTTGCGGGATATTAATATTTTTTAACTAACTAATAATCCGCACATGTTATGAGTAAGACTCTACTGCTGACAATGGCAGCGGCGACATTCGTTCCCGTTGCCATATGGGCAACAGATGGCGTGACACCGGATCGGAGCGAATTGTTTACCACGATGGTCAACATCACGGAAAACGAAAGCGTCGACCTCGATATCAGTCACCTGACACTGTCTGAAAAGCGCTATATGCCGGGCCACATACTTGCCTCCCAAGTAGAACCGACATACAGCGCTTTTAAAATTTCAAGCCCCCGGGCTGAAAATGTAAAAATCGAAGATTATCTTGGCGCACGCAATGTGATGGGCCACGTCTATTCTTCCAAAAGCATGCTTGCCGGGAAAACAAGTGTAACCAAAGAAGATGACACCCATGTGGTATTCAACGGCTTCTTTTACACAGATGTGAAAGTAAAGGCGGAAATCGATGCCTCCGCCGGAGAATTCACCATCCCGGCAGGACAGATTCTTGTGGAAACAGCGGAGATCGGAAAAGTGGCACTTTGCCCGATCGACCTTTCCACCGGAGTCTACAGCGCGACAGCCCCCATCAAAGGCACACTTGTCGACGGCAACTATCACATCGACCAGCCATACGCTTTCTTTGTGGTGGATGGTCCTGAAAAAGGGAAATATCTCACAGCCGGCATCATGGAATATTCCGCGATAGCATCGGCCAACGGATCGATAACCAATAAATTTATCGGATATGGAGGCGACGGCACATCGACAACGGCCAACCAGCAGGTTGTGCCGCTCACAAGAGATGTCTATGCCTATCCTGTGGGAAACGACCGGCTGCGTCTGATGATGCTTCCGATTCATGCCACATCAGGCGTTTGTTCCGATATCATGATCAATCTCGGAAGCGACAAAAAAGTTGAGATAGATCCCCAGACGGTCTATAACTTTTCCATTTATGGCGATTTCAATTTTTACGGCATGACCGAGAAAACGGATGCATCCGGAAAAATCACCTATTCGGCAACAATCCTGAGTCCGGTGGCTGTGACCTACACAGCAAAGGGGGATGGATGCACACTCGAATGGGGAAGCTGGATGGCCGCAAGCACCACCACCGGAGTCTACTCCGCGAGCAAGGGAGCAACCGTGACCCTCGATTTCCCCATAGTATTCCCCGAGAAACTTCCCACAACGCTCGAAGGGGAGGGAACGGCGGAAAATCCCTACAAGATCTCCACCGCCAAGGATCTCGCCGTGCTCTCATATCTCACATTCAACAGCCGCACCCACCGCGGAACGCTCAAGACGAATCCGCTGGATTCCGAAGACAAATATTACAATGTGTTCGAAGGAAAGGTGTTCGAACTTGTCAACGATATCGATTTCTCCGATCTCGACATGACATTCCAGCCGATCGGAAACAAGGTTTACCGTTTCGCCGCCGAATTCAAAGGCAACAACCACAAGATAAGCAATCTCAACATAAAGAACTATGCTTACGACTACTGCGGACTGTTCGGAGGCACCGGCGACAAAGCCAATCTCCACGACTTCACAGTGGTGTCGCCGCTGATCACATCATTGGGATACGGCATAGCCGGCGTATCGGCATATAACGCCGGAGTGATCGACAACGTCAAGGTGGACGGCCTGAACATCAACGCTCCGAAGGGATACAACAACGGAGGTATCACGGCGTTCAACTACGGCACGATCCGCAATTGCGACGCATCGGCCATCTATATCTACAGCATGGGTTATTCCGGCGGTATCACCGGACGACTCGTGAGCGGAAACATCGAGAACTGTCATGCCGACGGACGCATAATCTTCATCGGATCGCAGGCATTCGGCGGAGGAATCGCCGGCTACGTGACCAAGCTGGCCGTATCGAGCCCCGGATCCAAAATCAGCGATTCCTCATATTCCGGAACAATCCAGGCCACTAACAATGAGATCGGAATCGGCGGAATCGCAGGAGCATTCAATTTCTCCGAGGCCGAGAGATGTTTTGCAAACGTGATTCTTTCCAACGCCTCTCCGCAGTCAGCTTACGTCGGGGGCCTCGGAGGCTCCACGGGAGAATCGAAATTCACCGACTGCTATGTGACAGGCTGGGTGCGCAATGCGGAGACCGCCAACTGCGGCGGACTCGCAGGACACAGCAACGAATACACCAATCCTGTGGGAACGGTCTTCACCAACTGTTATGCAGCCGTGATGCTCGACACCAAATCGGCCAATCCCTACAAGGGCCTTGCAGGCGACATGACCAACTTCACATTCAACAATTGTCACTATGACGCACAGGTGGCATCGCTCAGCGACGACACCTATTCGCTCAACACTGCGGAAATGACAGCTGCCGAAGGTATCAGAGGTTTCAGCAGCGATGTCTGGACATTTGAGAAAGGTCTTTATCCCCGTCTTAAAGCCCAGGCTGAAAGCGATGCATCTCTTGTGGCGTCAAGCACGGTAACGCTCAATGCCAAAGACATGCTTGACAATATCACCGAGAACTTCACCTATCAGGGGGCGAAGGATGTGGAATGGAACGCGCTGGTGGACGGCAAGCTCAACAGCGCCGGAGGCTATGCCTTCACGTTCGAGAATGGAACAGGCAAGCTCAACTTCACACAACGCACCGACACGATTTATGTGAAGAAAGGAAATCTATTCAAATATTATATAGCCAACATCGCGCCTGTGTTCTTCGACGGCGAGGGCACAGCCGAACAGCCCTGGCTTATAAAGAGCAAAGAGGATTACCTCAACTTCGCCAGAATCTCGGTAGACGCCACAATGCCTTTCAAAGACCGCTTCTTCCGACTCGCAACCGACATCGATTTCGGAGGCGACACGATTATTGCGGTATGCAAAGACAATGCTGCCAAACTTGCGTTTGCAGGAACATTCGACGGCGACGGACATACACTCGATAATTTCGTGATTACCCATGTTGGTTACGACGCCAACGGGAAATATGATCCGAAGAGCTCCCTTAACTCCTTTTACACCGGTCTTTTTGCCAATCTCGACAAGGGCGGCACTGTGAAAAATCTCACAATCGGCAGCAAAGCCCTGATCGAGGGAACATCCTATGTGGGCGCCATTGCCGGAGGAAGCATCGGAACTGTGGAGAACTGCTCCAGCTATGCAACCGTGAAATGTGTCACCAACTATGCCGGCGGTATCGTGGGATATGTAAAGAAAGACACCGACAAGGCAGCTCCCGCAAAGGGGAAAGTGAGGGGATGCTACAATGCCGGAAAGGTAAGCGCCAACTATAACTCAGCCGCAGGAATCGTAGGCTTCGCTGTGGAGGCAATTGTGGAAAACTGCGAAAACACAGGAGAAATCAGCGCTTACAATTTCAACGCATCGCAGAAAGAGGGCGTGCAGAACACGGCCGGCGGTATCGTGGGTCAGGTCACAAGCTCTACGATTACAAATGTGGTAAACTCCGGAACCATCTCTTCCTATAAGACTGTGGGAGGAATCGTGGGCAACTTCGCAGGCACCGCCGTTTTGCCATCGAAAGTGACCAACGCTGTCAACTATGGCCGTGTGATCGCCTGGACCGAGCCGTTCGATCTCGGTCAGATCGTCGGAAAGAATAATCTCGGAACATTTGAGAACTGTTATGCCGACCGCCAGATCGAAACAGCCGGAATGGTGGCCAACGGGTCATACGAAGGGGTGAAAGCCGTATCAAGCGCCGAGCTGACAGGAGGGAAACTCCCTCTTCCGGAAGATGCATGGGCACAGAGAGCCGGAACATATCCCACGATGAAATATAGCAAGGTGCCCGAGCAGGTTGCGCTCAATTCGAAGGCCGTGGTGATATTCGCCGAGAAGGAGAGTGCAGACGCATTCCTCTCTACAGCCACACTCTCCGGGAATGTGAACTGGACCATCGAGGATGGCGGCGACTCCTACTCTATTTCCGACTCTCTATTGAAAGTCGTTCTCGGGAAAGAGAAGACAGAGGCAGTGCTCGTGGCTAAAACCGGAGATTTGCGTCGCGAACTTCCCCTCTCCTCGTTCGATATCTTTATTCTCGAAGGAAAGGGAACAGCCGAGGCTCCGTTCCTAATCAACAATGCAGCCGATTTCAATACACTCGCTGAGTTTGTCAATTCCACCGATTTCGATTATAGCGGATATAAGTTCAAGGTCACAGCCGATCTCGATTTCAAGGATATGAAGTTTGTCCCTGTAGGCGATCTCGGGGCATCCTTCAACGGTGAATTCGACGGCAATGGCAAGAAATTCTCCAATATATCCTATTCAGCCACAGAGAAAACGGATAAGAATAAGGCAGTGTTCTGTATTGTGGGCAGCTATGGCACAGTTAAGAATATGGAGCTCGCGTCTACATGTTCGATCACAGCCTATACGTTTGCCGGAGGTATAGCCGGCGCACTTTACGGAAGGATTGAGAAGTGTGTCAGCGAGGCTGCCGTGACCACAACCGGCGCCACCAACGCCGCCGGAATCGCGGCAATAGCATACGCAGGGGCCTCGATAAGCGAATGTGTGAACAAGGGAGCGATCACATCGAAGTCGACCTTAGCCGGCGGCATACTCGGCAGTTCGGCAGCCAACGCGCGCATCGAGATCTCGAAATGTGAGAATAGCGGAAAGGTGAGCGGCACAAGCAAGATCGGCGGTATCGCCGGTTCGGCATCGGCCTTTATCACCGAAAGCTCCAACAGCGGTGAAGTGAAAGCCACATCCTCCTATGCAGGCGGAGTGATAGCCGAGGCTCTTCTTCCTTCCGGCCTGACAAATGTCTCCAACAGCGGAAAGGTATCGACACCTCAATATCTCGGCGGAGTAATCGCAACAAGTGCAATACATACCGACGCCCAGCGGCTCAGTATCACCGGATGTGTCAACACGGCTGACATCGAAGTCGGAACCAAGGGTTATGCAGGAGGTATCGGCGGTTCGCTCAAGGCAGGCGTGAAATTGATCGACTGCCACAACAGCGGAAACATACTTGCTCCCGCCACCACCACAGCAATCCGCGTGGGCGGTATCTCAGGCGATCTCACATCGACCAAAGCGGGAAAGACCACCCTCGACAGCTGCTACAATATGGGCGATATCCGTTCAGCCACACTGGCGGCCGGTATCGCAGGATACTTCTCCAACGCCCAGGACGACAAAGCCTATATGCGCAATTGCTATAACACTGGAAACATCACCGGTGTAGGAACAGCTGCGGCAACCAATGTCGGCGGTCTGTTGGGCAACGGCGGATCGGTAATAATCGAAGACTGCTGGAACAGCGGCGACGTGACTTCGGCAGGCGGTTATGTAGGCGGTCTTGTCGGACAGAAGAACAGCCACATCACATCGTTCAGCCGCAACTTCAACACAGGGACAGTGACCGGAGGGAATGCCGGTGTCGGCGGTCTGATCGGTTATGGCCGTGCAGGTCTTTACGACTGTGCCAACTATGGCGATGTGACAGGCACCAAGCAGGTGGGCGGCATCATGGGTCTGTCAGGCCCTGTGGCGGCAGCGATCTATACTCTCGAATTCCATGATGCTTACAACGCCGGAAAAGTGACAGCCACAGCCGATCCCGCTCTGGCAGGCAATATCGCCGTCATAGGCACTTCAACGAAGTATTTCAACGCATCCAACCTCTATTTCAACTCCGATGTGAACGGGTCGCTCGCAGGAGACGCCAAATTGAAGACTAAAGATGGAAAAGCCGCAGTGACAGGTCTCGGCACAGCCGAACTCTGCAAACTCGATCTTTCCAAATCATTCCTCAATCTGGAGGCCACATATCCCGTGATTGCTTCCCATCACGGAAATGTGCATCACGCGTTTGCCGTTTCACAGCTTCTGCTTGCCGAGAATGATGAGATGAACAATGTTACTGCTCCCTTCATCGTGGGCACTCCCGACGGAGCCGTATGGACAGCAACAGATAATCTCCGCATAGAAGACGGAGTGGTGACTCCTCTCAACAAGACAAAAGGCGAGAAAGCCACTATCACGCTTACAGCCGGCGAGAAGAAGAGAGTGTATGAACTCACGCTGAATGCCGACAACTCGGCTATCGGAGATATCGACATCGATGGAAAAGAGATCAAATCGACCGATTATTACACCACCGACGGCCGACTCATCTCAAATCCGGAGCCCGGAATGATAGTGATCGAACGCGTTGTCTATACCGACGGCACAACAACTGTGAATAAAGTGAGAGTTAGATAACCTCCGGCACAACTTCTCCTTCAGGAGGAGATAAACGTAGAGAAGAGGGATTGTCTGTTGTAAGGCAATCCCTCTTTCCTTTGTATCTGAATGTTGCTGCCGGAAGCAGTGAACAATCGTAAATACAAATCAGTTTCTATTTTGAAGCGTTAAGAGCTTGTTCCTTAAAATTACGGGGTCGTAGGGGCGGCGAACGCCGGACACAGGTAATACTTATGTTCAAAAATTTTTGATTTATATAAATATTATGGAAAACAAACAGAAAGAAGATCAAAGGAATGTTGCCTCGCAGGTTGTGGAGATGCTTGCCGATTCGGGAGTGAGACATCTGTATGCCATCACCGGCGACAGTCTCAACCATGTCACGCAGGCGATAGCCGACGACGGAAGGATAAAATTCATCCACATGCGACATGAGGAGTCGGGGGCATTCGCGGCATCCGCCGAGGCGCAGCTCACCGGAAAGCTTGCCGCCTGCGCCGGCAGCAGCGGTCCGGGACATGTGCATCTGATCAACGGACTATACGATGCCCAACGTTCGAACGCGCCGGTGCTCGCAATCGCCTCTACATGCGACTCCACTTTCTTCGGCACGGAATATTTTCAGGAGACAAATCCTATACTGCTCTTTTCCAACTGCTCGGAATACAACCGGATCGCCATGACCCCCGAACAGGTTCCCCACATGCTTCAGGCAGCCATGCAGGAGGCGATAGGGAAGGGAGGCGTGGGAGTGCTTGGCCTTCCGGCGGATGTGGCCGGTCTTCCCGCTGTGGAATCATACGCATCCACGACCACTCTGCCGTCCGACCGCCGTCCGGAACCATGCGTGGATGATGTCATGAAGGCCGCACGTCTCATTAATGAGGCAAAGAGTGTGGCGGTTTTTGCCGGAATGGGTGCCAGAGAGTGTCCGGAATTGCTCGACGAGTTTTCACAAAAGGTCAATGCTCCCGTGGCCACCACATATAAAAGCCAGCTGCATTTCATGGGTAAATGCAAAAACTATGTCGGACACATGGCATTTCTGGGAATGTGGTCGGCGGAGGATGCCGTGGCCAATGCCGACGTATTGCTTATTCTGGGAATGAACTTTCCATATTCCGGTTTCTTCCCGGGCGACAAGAAGATCATACAGGTGGATATCCGCGGAGAGCGCCTTGGCAGGAAATGCAAGGTGGATGTGGCCCTTCGTTCGGATGCCACACTGTTTCTGAAGGCTCTCCTTCCGGAGATTGGGAAAAAAGAAGACAGTAGATTTCTGGAAGGGATTCTCGCCGATTATTCCTCGATAAAGGATAAGCTGGATGAGCCTGTGAAAAATCCGGGTTCAAAAGGAGCCATCCGTCCCGAATATATGCTTCACACGCTCGACCGGCTTGCCGACAAGGATGCCATATTCACGGTAGACACCGGCATGAACAACGTGTGGACCTCTCATTATCTCACACCCGGAGAGGGAAGGTCGATGATCGGCTCGTTTACCCATGGCTCCATGGCCAACGCCATGCCTATGGCGATAGGCGCCGTGTGTGCCTGCGGCGACCGCCAGGTGATAGCTGTGTGTGGCGACGGAGGGCTTGCGATGCTTATGGGGGAACTTCTGACAATCGTGCAGTATAAATTCCCGATCAAGCTTCTGGTGGCCGACAACAGGGCGCTTGCTTTCGTGAAATGGGAAATGGAGCTTGCGGGAATAAAGCCAAATGAAACCGACCTCGCCAATCCCGATTTCGGGGAGATGGCAAGGTCGATAGGGATGTGGGGCGAGAGTGTCGATGATCCCTCGGAACTTGAGGAAGCTATGAAACGCTGGCTTGGTGCGGAAGGCCCGGCGCTCCTGTCGGTGGTGACCGATCCCGATGCCGCTTCATTCACTTTTTCGAAACAGATGATGGAAGCGGCAAAACCGGGGAATCCGGTGAGCAACTTCATTCCATTGGGAAGCTGATCAGTCTTCCCGGGCGGAGGAGAGCGAACGGATATATTCTATCAGCGACCTATAGAAGGGATGGCGAGAGAGGGTGGGGGCGTGACCGATGATGATCAGTTTCATCCTTGCCCTTGTCATCGCCACATTCATGCGTCGCAGATCCCGGAGAAATCCGATCTCCCCCTCGTCGTTGCTTCTTACGAGGGATATGACGATAATGTCGCGTTCCTGACCTTGGAAGCCGTCGACAGTATTTATGGAGATGGCGTTTCTGAAGGGCTTGAAGAAGGAGAGGCGTCGCAGCAGCTGACGCAGATATTGTGTCTGGGCCCTGTAGGGGGAGATCAGACCGATGTCGAGACGTTCGTCGGCAAAGCGGGCGCGTCCGATTCTGGATATGTAGTTCTGAAGGGTGAGCAAGGAAAGGCGCGCTTCATCCTTGTTGATACGACCGAACGATTGTCCGGCTATCGCCTCCTTGAATGAACGGGGAATGGAATCGGCATTGCCGGAATCATTCCCCTCTTCGTTTGCCCCAGCTTCGATCAGAAGCGATGTGTCGATCCATTCGATAGGGGTGTCGAGATCAAGAATGCCGCGAAATTTCGCCTCCGGAGCCGCCTGCATCGAATCATGATAGAACCATCGGGAGGAGAAGCGCATGATTTCTTCATTCATGCGGTATTGGATTGTGAGCATGGTCACTGCTTCGGGATGATTCTCCACGAGACGCTCCATGAGAGAGCGACCGAGACCCTGTTTCATGGCCTCGAAACATTTCACAGTAGGAGGAAGCTGGCAATGGTCGCCTGCGAGAATCACTCTTCCGGCCCTTCGCATAGGGATAAGCGAGGCGGCCTCCAGAGCCTGTGCTGCCTCATCGATAAAGAGAGTGGAAAACTTCATGCCCGAAAGGAGACGGGAGGCGCTTCCGGTAAGGGTCGAGGCCACCACATGGGCTGAATTGAAGAGGTCGCTGTTGATGCGGATCTCGAGTTCGGTGGCGCGTCCGCGCAGACGGTCGATTTTCTGATGCCATTGGTCGGTGTTCTTGTGGCGGGAGGCCTGGAACTGCCGGATCTGTTTGCGCAGGCTCCACAGGTCAGGATAATCGGGATGGTCTTCAAAACGACGTTCATAGGTGAAAGAAAGCATCTTGTCGTTGACCCTTGCCGGATTTCCGATACGGAGCACATGGATTCCCCGGTCGACAAGTTTCTCGCAAATCCAGTCGACTGCCATATTGCTTTGCGCGCAGACGAGCACCTGGCTTTCCCTGCGCAGAGTCTCATTTATTGCCTCGACGAGAGTGGTGGTCTTTCCCGTGCCCGGCGGGCCATGCACGATAGCCACATCTTTAGCGCGCAACACCTTGTTGACACCCTCCTGCTGCGAATCATTGAGATATGGGAAACGCATCGCGGGGAAGTGATATTCGGCTGCGGGGCGCCGGGAATAAAAGAGGTTGCGGAGTTCGGCGAGCCTCCCTTTAGCTTTCATTGTCCGGTCGATGGCCTCGAACATACAGCGGTAGGTCGTTTCATCGAACGACAGCATCACACCGGCCGCAGCGGCGTCTGAAACGAGATTGAGATCGGCCGAATCAGGTATCGCCACCACCATTCTCGCACCGTCGACAAAACTCACCGTCCCGGTGAAAGGAAAGCGCGGGGCATCGGCGGCATCTCCGCCAATGGTAAAGAAAGCCACCGGGCGTCCCGACTCGAAATGATGGTCGTCGTCGCAATCGGGATCGCGCATCACCTCGACCACCCGCTGGTTGAGGGAATTGTAATAT
>X247_Common_Hamster__coassemble_10_pt1 | contig 25877 bp, 20 predicted proteins | sample X247_Common_Hamster__metabat2_high_PE_003 | metagenome-assembled genome bin X247_Common_Hamster | reverse complement strand
CTGCCACATCGAGCAGGAATACAACCACTACCCACCGTAACAGTTATAACACAGAACGAAACAATTCAACCAGAAGTTATAACACAAATCGCTCAACCACAACCAATCGTTCATCCTACAACAGAGGCGGAAGCTACGGCGGAAGCAGAAGTTCGGGTGGAAGCTATGGCGGCGGCAGAGGCGGAAGCTATGGCGGTGGCGGTCGTGGCGGTCGCCGATAAAATCTCCTTCTTTCCGCATTCTCGTTTTGAGATTGCGGAAAGATTTATTTATTGAATCAAAATAAAGTTTGGATATTATGAAAAAGCTTTACTTATTATTGGCGTTGACGTCGATATCGGGATGCTACGCTTTTGGACAAAGCGCTATCGACGCATATCGCTTTTCGCAGCCCGACCTAAAGGGAACGGCACGCTTCATGTCGATGGGCGGTGCGTTCGGCGCACTTGGCGGCGATCTCTCCACGCTTTCGCAGAATCCCGGCGGTATCGGCGTTTATCGAAGCAATGAGATCGGAGCTACAGTCGATCTTGATCTCCAACGATCAACATCTCGCTCGATGGGTATGAATACTACCGACAGCCAGACAAAATTTTATCTCAATAATATCGGAGGAGTGGCTACACTGAGACTTAACAGCAATACGCTCCCTAATCTGAATTTCGGGTTCACCTACAACAAAGGCGCGTCATTCAACAGACGTTTCAAAGGATCGATACCACGACTTTCCATGTCGATGAGCAATTATATTGCCGGAATCGCCAACAATGCGGGTCTGACTGTTGCTGACGTGACTTCCACCGATACATTCGACCCCTATAATCCGACCGACGGCGGCATAGCCGCACCCTGGCTCACAATCCTCGGATATGACGCTTATCTTATCAATCCAAATGGCGATCCTGATGATCCCCATTGGACAGGACAATGGGGTGAAGCCTTCAGCGATGGAAACACACATTATCCGGCTACATCCGGAAGCGGATATTTTGATGTAGTGGAGAAAGGTGGCATCGATGAATATAACATAGCTATCGGAGGTAATATCTCCAATGTTCTTTACTGGGGCATGAATTTTGATATCACAAGTCTCGACTATCGCCTGCAGAGCATTTGGGGAGAGGATCTTCAGAATGCCTGGGTCTATAATAATAATACCCAGACAGTGGAGCAGACCAATTCACAATGGAACATGCAGAATCTGTATCACGCGAGTGGAACAGGCTTCAAATATGAATTGGGATTTATAATAAGACCTATACAGGAATTCCGAATCGGCCTCGCCGTTCATACTCCCACATGGTATTCCATATCCGAAAGCTATAATGCCGATATTTTGGCAAACTATTATGGCGATAATTTCAATCCGGCAACCAATGACGGGCGCACAGGATATAACGATGTTGATTTTCGTTCGCCATGGAAATTTATAGTAAGTGCCGCCGGGGTGATCGGATCAAAGTTCATAATTTCGGCTGATTATGAATGGACCGGAACAAATCACATGAAATTCTCAGAAGCATCCTATGATGACTATTATGATTACGGCTATTGGGACTACTATTCTCTAAAAGCAGCTCCTTATAACTATGATTCTGATCCCTATTTCTACACCAACAACGATATAAAAGACTATTATCAAAGCGTGAACACTCTACGTGTCGGTGCAGAATACAGAATCACACCTAATTTCAGCGTTCGAGCAGGATATAGCTTCTCTTCATCTCCGGTGAAGAAGAGCGTTCGCGACAATAAGATGACGGTTGTCACCTCAGGCACTGCTGCCGAATATCGTCTCGACAACACAACCAATTATATCACCGCCGGGTTAGGTTATAAGACAGGCGGTTTCTATGTGGATCTGGCATACGTGCATAAGAATATGGGATCTGAATATCATGCTTTCACTCCCGATCCTCAGAGCAGCATAGTAAGCCCGCAGGCCAAGTTAAGCTTTACCAATAACCAGCTTATTCTTTCATGCGGTTATAAATTCTAACGACTCGATCAACTTCAATATATCGCAACAGCGGGAAAGTCAAGAGTGACATTCCCGCTGTTGCGATATTTTCATTTTCAAAACACCTCCTCATAAAAATGCTATGGAAGCTCGGAATTATTGACAAGGTCATAGACGCTTACATTCCAAGATACACGGCTTCTCTTTTTCCGTAACGCGCAAACCATATATGAAATCATCCGATCCTTCCAGAACCTTTAGATCATTCCGAAGTTTCTCAGCCTTCTGAGGGTAGTTTCTTACAGAGACATTAAACTTCTTTCCTTTATAATTTTTGAATTCTTTTTTGGATACTTTACCGACAATACGGAGAATCCTTCCGGGAAAATCCTTATAATAAATGTCGGAAAGATAAAGATTTGTATTTGGTGAGGCTTTTTTCAATCCTTTGAATCTTGATAGCAATACCCTCGAACAGTTCACCTTCATCAGACCGGCATTAGGTTCGTAAAGAAACCTATCCGGCCTCAAATCGGATTCAGAGGCAAAAATAATATCTGAATCGGATTCTCTATCCTCCGCGCTGATAGAAAAACAAGTTTCTTTTCCATCTGAATCAAGATCTACAATCTCATAAACAGGCAAAACAAAGGAATCTGAATCTAATGAACTATCTGATTGATCCATATAAAGATCAATCAGCACTTCCTTACATTCCCCCTTTACACAAATGATATATATCCGCTTCACATAAGAAAGTTCACGAGAAGTGGCTGTGAGGTCGAGAAGGGGAGAAGCCTTGATCAACATTCTTACCCCGCGCTTGACATAATCTTTATAAAAGACTTTAACATTGGGCATACAATCAGTTAAGGAATAGACCTTTCTATTCTCCGAATCCCTTCTCGCAGGATCAATGAAAACGACATCCGGCATTCTATCAAGCTCCGATAAATAATTAACACTGTCGGCATTGACCACATTTAACCGATTTTGATCGAGACCAATCACTGCCGCATTATATTCAAGAACTTTTGCCTTGTTTTCGTCAATATCCACAGCAACCACTTTATTGCCGGCAAGAGCAATGGTCATAGCATCAATTCCGAGTCCGGCCGTCATATCCAGAACATTATTTCCACAACCGATTATCCGGGAATGATATCCGGCCACACGTTGATCGCTTGCCTGTTCGGATGAAATCATATCGGGAAACAGAAACTTTTCATTCTTAATAAAATCAGAAAGCTTATCTCGTGTCTTCTTTCTACATTCAATCTGAGTCACAGCTGAATCAAGATCGAAATCAAGAATCTGATCCTTCATTTTCAATATAATAGATGAAATATCTTCTTTGAGATGATGCCTGACAAATGAAAATAGAAGATCATTCGGTTTCATAATTATATCTTGATAATTTTTGCACTCTATTATAAATTAAGTTAAAAAACGTTTCAAATTTACCTAAAAATTCACATTTACGCCACATAATTTGTAAATTTGCGAAATAAGTAGGTTGGAAATTGTATAAACTCGATTTATCCGAACGCATTAATAAGTTTATAAGACTCATAAAAATGTCTTAATTTATTTTCATTCGATAAATGATACGTAACATTTACAATCTTCACCCGCTTGAAAATAAAAGTAATATATAAAGACAGAAACGACATGAGATTCTCTTTCAGCATAAAATCGACATTGATACTGATTGCGGCATTCATATTGCCGACCGGAATATATGCGACAAAACGCTCCGCAGACTTTACCGTTATTATTGATGCCGGACATGGCGGTCATGACACAGGCGCTGTGGATAACGGAGTAAAGGAGAAAGATATCAATCTGGCGGTTGCAAAGCGTCTTGCCGCCGATATACAGAAAAAGCTGAAGAATGTCAATGTTATCATGACACGAAACAATGATACATTCATTTCCTTGCAGGAACGTGCCAACATTGCCAACAGAAATAAAGGGAATCTTTTTATCTCTATCCATACCAATAGCGTCGATGCCAAGAATCCCAATAGAAAAAATGTGACCGGCACAACTGTCTATGCGCTCGGACTTCATAAGGATGATAATAATCTAAAGGTGGCCCAGAGAGAAAATTCTGTTATTTAGCTCGAGAAAAAGTTCAAGCAGAAATATAGCGGTTTTGATCCATCCAAGGATGAATCTTACATCATATTTGAAATGAGTCAGAAAAAAAACCTTGGACAAAGTCTTAAATTCGCATCGCTTGCCCAGCGGGATCTTGTGAAAATAGCCGGCCGGAAAGACAGAGGTGTGAAACAGGCGGGATTCTGGGTTTTATGGGCGACCTCAATGCCTTCTGTTCTGGTAGAGCTCGATTTTATATGCAATCCCACCTCTGCAGGTTTTATGGGTTCGGAAGAAGGACAGAAACTACTTTCAAAATCACTCTTTACGGCTGTTGAGGATTATGTGGACGCGTTTCGTAATAAAAACAAAAACCTCGCTCTTTCGCATGATATGAACGAGAATACAACAATTGAGACAGAACAGTCAGATGAGAATGAAAGCGCAAAGGGAGATGTAGTGGCACATTCGCTTGTGGCATCAAAAGCAAAAGCTGAACGCAACGACACTCCGCCTGTTGTGGTAGCTTCAAAAAAGGATTACAACACTCCGCGCCGTCGCCGTTCGAAAGCATCGCGCGAGGCTTCACAGAAAAGAGTGGTGGAGACTGTTAACATTCCGCTTCATTCCGAGGCTGAATATCTTGCAAAGGTTGAGAAATCAGAGCCTGTAAAAGTGGTGCAAGAAAAGAAAGCCGAAGTAAAGGAAACTCCCAAAGAGAAGAAAAAACGGCTTGCTCTTGAACGTAAACGTAAGAAGGAAAATGCAAAAAGCAAACAAAAAACAATTGCATCCAATAATAAGAACGTAGATAAGAAGACAATTGCAGAAGCAAAGCCTGATAAAAAATATTCAGAGAAAAAGAAAGAGAAAAATAATAAATCCGTTAAAACGTTTGTTGTAACAAAAGAGGGTAAGGTTTCAATGGAATCGGCATCTGTATCCGAAACAGAGAAATCTATAGAGAACTCAGATAAAAAAGAATCAAAAGAGAAACGGAGAATCTCTTTGAATTCACGTCGTCGTGCTCATTAAGCTTGGTTACGACAATCTGCTTTATATATTGAAACATTAAAAAACATCACAGGTAAAATAGAAACACATCTGGTTATGAAGAAAATATGGAATAGCAAGGAGTTTAAAATCGGACTTTCTGTGATTGTGGCAATTGTAATGCTCATATTCGGAATAGAATATCTTAAAGGGATAAATCTATTCAGTCCGGCAAACTTCTATTATGCCAACTATAAGAATGTGCAGGGACTTGAGGTTTCGGCTCCTGTCACCATCAATGGTTATAAAGTCGGACAGGTAAGGGATATCAAGTTTGATTACGAAAATCCGGGGATGGTAAAGGTACAGATCGCACTCGACAAAGATCTTAGAATCCCCACCGATTCTAAAGCCATGCTTGCATCCACACTTCTTAGCGGTGCTTATATTGATATAATTGTCGGTCATGACAAGCAAAAACTTGAAGTTGGGGATGAGATTCAGACTCTGGCCTCACCCGATCTTATGTCGAGTGTCAGCAACGAACTGATGCCTGCCGTGCAGGGGATCCTTCCCAAAGTCGATTCTCTTCTCTATAATCTGAATCAACTTGCCGGAGATCCGGCTCTTCTTGCATCAATTCAGCGTCTTGATGATATAACGACCAATGTTTCCGGAGTGACAAGCGACCTCAATGTCATGACAACAGGACTGAAATCAACCATTAGTCGTGATGTGCCTGTAGTGGTAAGAAATTTTGGATCTATCACTCATGGCCTTGATACGGTAACGGCTAATCTTGGAGTGCTTTCAGCACAACTTAAGACACTTCCACTCAATGCCACGATGGATAATGTGAACGAACTCACATCAAATCTCTCTAAATTCTCACAGCAGTTAAACAATCAGAATTCAACACTTGGCCTTATGATGAAAGACCCTGAACTTTACAATCGTCTGAACGCGGTTGCTGCTGATGTCGACTCCCTGCTGGTCGACATAAAGAAGAATCCCAAACGATATATAAGCATCAAGTTGCTTTAAAGCGCACTCATAGCAAAACGGCCTCCGCTTCAATTTGATCGCGGAGGTCGTTTTTTATATGACTGTGCTTAAGAGCTTGTAAAAATCGCTTTCGGACAATCGAGCTTATTTATAATGTTTCTAAATAAAGATATTCAATCAATATTGCTTATATCTCTATTTAAGAATCGGTTGCAAAGTGAGAAAATAATTATTCTTCAAATAAACTGCCAAAATAATGATTTGATAATTTGGTGGTTAGCAAAAAGTAATTTATCTGAAGATAACATTTGCAAGATGCTGAATAGCAAATCAGTAACAAACGATTGAGAAAAACAAGAGAAGCAGGATTTTTTTTTATGCTATTTTTGTTATTATTTTGTAATGTGAAAACTGACCTTTTCACAATCTATAACAACATCAACTCAACAAACAACCCGTCTGAGAATGGACAACGATTTCAAAAATAAATGGGCGAAATGTCTCCAGCTGATAAAAGATAATATCGGCCAGGAGCGTTTTGACGCATGGTTTGCAGAAACCGAGCCAATGTCTTTTTCGGATAATACTCTTGATCTTCGTGTGCCTTCACAATTCTATGTGGAGAAATATGAGGATGATTTCATTAATCTAATTCGCGCAGCGCTTCGTCATGTTTTCGGACATGATGTGGATATTGCATATCAATATTCCGTGATTGCCAACGATCGAGGAAGCGACGTGAAAATTGAGGGTCCGGTCCATACAAAGATAATAAAAAACAAGCTTGTGCAGTCATATCAGAACTCACCGATTCAGAAACGTGAGATAAACTTTGATCCGCAGCTTGTATCTAACCTGACGTTTGAAAACTATTGTGTGGGAGAGAGCAACAGACTTCCGGTGACAATTGCTGAATTTATCGCCAATAATCCCGGACAGGCTGAATTCAATCCATTCTTCCTCTATGGGAACGTAGGAGTGGGAAAAACTCATCTCGCACAAGCAATCGGTATCAGAATCAAGGAAAGAAATCCTAATGCCAAGGTTTTGTTTGTACCTATCAAGCAATTCCAGACTCTATATGCCAACGCCACGATGAAAAAGGAAATTCCTGATTTCATCAACTGGTTTCAGCAAATGGATGTGATTCTCTTCGACGATCTGCAGGAACTTGCCAACAAGCCGGGAACGGCCGAAGCATTGTTCCCAATCTTCAATCATCTACAGCAGAATAAAAAGAACCTTGTGTTCACATGCGATCGTCCGCCTATGGAACTCGATGGAATAGCCGACAGGCTTATCGACCGGTTCAAATGGGGTGTGACCGAACGTCTGCCGAATCCTGATTATGAACTTAGAAAAAAAATCCTCGACTTCAAGGCAAAGAAAAACGGACTTTCTCTGCCGGAAGAGGTTACCGATTTAATAGCTTCCACCGTAAATGGTTCGGTGAGGGAGATGGAACAGATTGTAATGAGGATTCTCACACGCTCTATTGTGAAGAATGCTCCCATCACGGTTGAGCTTGCTCAGGAAGCTATGGTTGATGTGGTGAAGAAGGTTGAGAAAAAAAGTGTGAATTTCGATATGATTGTTGAAGCCACAGCCGAACACTTCAATCTCAGTCCGGATGCCATTTTCTCAAGAAGCAGATTGCGCGACATAGCGGATGCCCGCCAGGTGATTATGTTTCTGACTCATAAACACACACAGCTTTCATCGCCCGCAATCGGATATAAGCTTAACAGGAAACATGCAACTGTGCTTCACGGAATCAACTCCATCAAAGACCGCCTCTCATACAGCAAGGAACTGAGCGACATAATTGTTGCGATAGAGTCAGATCTATTGTAATTTTTCTATAAAGTTTAATGCGACCGAGTCTCCCGGCTTCTCCGGGCAGACTCGGTCGCTCTGTTATACGAACGTATATTTCTTTTATCCTGAAACATCGGAATAAAAGAGAAACTTATCGGAAAAGTTTTGGGAAAGTTTTGAATCTCATGTTTGCTTAATAGTGGCTTTATTAGTAACTTTGCATGTTGAATTCAATAAAAATCTTTCGTAATGAAGACGAATGTAGCAGTATTTTTCGGAGGTCGCTCCGTCGAACATGAGATTTCGGTAATTTCCGCGTTGCAGGCAATCAATGCCTTTAACACCGACAAATATAATATCATTCCCGTTTACATTTCAAAGCAGGGGAGATGGTACACAGGTGAGAATCTTCTCAATATCCGCAACTACAGGGATATGGACAAGCTCACGAAAGAGGCGGAAGAGGTGTTCATGCGTCCGGAATATGGAGACTATAACCTCTACAAAGCCAATATCGGTATGTTCTCCAAGAGGAACGCCGTAGTCGCCGAGATCCATGTTGTGATTCCCGTGCTTCACGGCACCAATGGAGAAGACGGTATATTCGAGGGCCTTCTTGAAACCATCGGAATTCCTTTTGCCGGATGCAACACACTCTCAAGTGCCAATGGCATGGATAAGATCACGATGAAGATGATTCTACGGGAATGTGGTATCCCGGTTGTGGACTATGTATGGTTCACCGACCGCGAATGGCTTTCCGGAAAAGACAGAATAGTGGAGCAAGTTGAAAAGAAGCTCGGCTATCCGGTCATTGTCAAGCCGGCCAATCTTGGCTCAAGTGTCGGTATCGGAAAGGCTTCAAATCGTTCGGAACTTATTGAGAAGATCGATAATGCAGAAAAATTCTCGCAGAGAATAATCGTGGAGCACATGATTGAACGTCTTAAAGAGATCAACTGTTCAGTGCTTGGCGATGCAGACGACCATCAGTCGTCGGTATGTGAGGAGCCTATCAAAAGCGGTGATTTTCTATCTTATGAAGACAAATATATGGGAGGCACAAAAGGAGCCACCGGGATGCAGGCGAGCGACAAGAGGATTCCGGCTGATCTCCCTGAAGCCACGAGCGAGAAGATCCGCGAAATGGCAGGCGAGACATTCCGTGTGCTTTCTTGCCATGGCGTAAGCAGAATCGATGTGATGATCGATGAAAAAGATGGCGCGATATACGTTAACGAAATCAACACTATTCCCGGATCGCTTTCATTCTATCTTTGGGAAGCATCGGGAATCTCTTTCGAGCAACTGATGGATCGTCTCGTTCAGCTTGCGCTGAAACGGAAGCGTGACACAGACCGAAAGACATTCACATACGACCAGAATATCTTTGCCCTCGGTGGAGGTGTCAAAGGAGCGAAAGGGGCCAAAGGATCCAAGTTCTGATCTTTTTTAATAGTAAAAACAGAGAATCCATATATGAAAAATTTCAAAGAATATAGCAAGCAGCTAAATCTCTCCGATATAAATAAAGAGATGCTGGAGCTCTGGGATGCCCACAATCTCTTTGAGCGCAGCATGAAGGAACGAGAGGGATGTCCCACATTCGTTTTCTTCGAGGGTCCGCCGAGTGCCAACGGCATGCCGGGAATCCATCATGTCATGGCACGCACCATAAAAGATATTTTCTGCAGATATAAGACAATGCGTGGCTTTCATGTGAAAAGGAAAGCCGGATGGGACACTCATGGACTTCCTGTAGAGCTCGGAGTTGAAAAAACTCTTGGCATCACAAAGGAAGACATCGGCAAAAAAATATCTGTAGACGACTATAATGCAGCTTGCCGCAAGGAGGTGATGAAATATACCAAGGAATGGACCGACCTTACCCACAAAATGGGATATTGGGTGGATCTCAACAATCCCTATATCACCTACGACAACAAATATATCGAATCTGTATGGTGGCTGCTTCAGCAGCTCTATAAAAAAGGATACCTTTACAAGGGCTATACCATCCAGCCATATTCGCCTGCCGCGGGAACCGGACTCAGTTCTCATGAATTGAATCAGCCGGGATGTTACCGTGATGTGAAAGACCTCACAGCAACAGCTCTTTTTGAAATCAAGGATCCCAAGGAAGAGATGACCGGATGGGGAAAACCATGTTTCATGGCATGGACCACAACCCCGTGGACCCTCCCCTCCAATACAGCTCTTTGTGTTGGTCCCAAATTCGACTATGTGGCTCTGCGCACCTTCAATCCTTATACGGGAGAAAAGATAACAGTGGTCATGGCTGAGGTTCTTGTCACATCTTACTTCAAGAAAGAGGGTGAAAACAAACCTCTTGACTCCTACAATCAGGGCGACAAAATCGTGCCTTATCAGACCGTAGGCAAATGGAAAGGCTCCGATCTTGTCGGTATGAGATATGCTCAGCTTATGCCTTGGGTGAAACCGACAGAGAAAATCAATGATTACGCTCCCGAGTATGTAAAGAAATATGCCGCAGAAAATCCTGACAAGACATTCACTGTCGGAAGCGACAGATTTGTAGAGCTGGAATCGGAGGCCTTCAGGGTTATACCCGGTGATTATGTCACTACTGAAGATGGAACGGGAATCGTGCATATTGCTCCGACTTTTGGTGCCGATGACGCCAAAGTGGCAAAAGCCGCCGGTATTCCTTCTCTCTTCATGGTTAACAAAAGAGGGGAGACCCGCCCGATGGTCGATCTTACCGGTAAATTCTATCTCATCGACGAACTCGCTGATACTTTTGTGGAGAAATGTCTCAATAAGGACCTTTACGCGAAATATCAGGGTGAATATGTAAAGAACGCTTATGATCCGCGTTTCTCACCCAATGGAAAATATGATGAAGCCGCAGCTGCAAAGGAGGAGGATCTCAATATGCGTCTCTGCATGGAGATGAAGCTTGACGGACGCGCTTTCAGAATGGAGAAACATGTGCACAACTATCCCCACTGCTGGCGCACCGATAAGCCCGTGCTCTATTACCCTCTCGACAGCTGGTTCATCCGCACCCCGGAAGCCAGGGAACGCCTCATAGAACTCAACGAAACGATAAAGTGGAAACCGGCATCGACCGGAAGCGGCCGCTTTGGAAAATGGCTTGAGAATGTGCAGGACTGGAATCTTTCACGCAGCCGATATTGGGGAACTCCTCTTCCTATATGGCGCACGGAAGATGGCAAGGAAGAGATCTGCATAGGTTCCTACGAAGAGCTTTCCAATGAAATCGACAAAGCTGTAGCGGCAGGTGTGATGAATGATAATCCTCTTAAGGCCAAGGGATTTGTGGCAGGCAACTATGATAAGGAAAACTACGACAAGATAGATCTTCATCGTCCCTATGTCGATGAAATTTTACTCATTTCAGAAAGCGGCAAACCGATGAAACGTGAAGCCGATCTCATCGATGTCTGGTTTGATTCTGGTTCGATGCCTTATGCACAGATTCATTATCCTTTTGAGAATAAGGAACTTCTCGATAGCCGGGAGGTATATCCCGCCGACTTCATCGCTGAGGGCGTCGACCAGACACGCGGCTGGTTCTTCACTCTCCATGCAATTGCCGGTATGGTGTTCGATTCAGTTGCCTATAAGGCTGTCATATCAAATGGCCTTGTTCTCGACAAAAACGGCAACAAGATGTCGAAACGTCTCGGAAACGCAATTGATCCCTTTAATAATATCGAGCGTTTCGGTAGCGACCCGGTGAGATGGTATATGATTTCAAACTCATCTCCTTGGGACAATCTCAAATATGATGAAGAGGGTGTGACCGAGGTTAGTCGTAAACTTTTCTCGACTCTCTGCAACACATATAAATTTTTTGCACTCTATGCCAATGTAGACGGATTCACCGGCAGCGAAGAGGATGTGCCTTTTGAGAAGAGACCGGAAATCGACCGCTGGATTCTGTCACTGCTTAATACTCTGATCGCTGAGGTTTCGGACGACCTCGATGACTATGAGCCGACAAAAGCAGCCCGTGCAATCGATGAATTTGTCAATGACAATCTGTCCAACTGGTACGTGCGTCTCAACCGTCGTCGTTTCTGGGCCGGCGAGATGAATGAAGACAAGCTTTCCGCATATCAGACTCTTTATACATGTCTTAAGACTGTGGCACTGATTATGGCACCTTTCGCTCCCTTCTATGCCGACCGTCTGTATTCGGATCTTGTGGCACCCTCGCTTGAAGAGAATGGATATGCATCCGTGCATCTTGCCGATTTCCCCGTTTCGGATCCCGCACTTATCGACAAGGATCTGGAGGAGAGAATGGCCATTGCCCAGGTAGCCACATCGAATGTGCTTGCTCTTCGACGCAAAGTGAATCTCAAGGTTCGTCAACCACTCCAGACTCTGCTTATCCCTGTCATGGACAATAAGCAGAGAAATGCCATAGAGGCTGTGAAAGGAATCATTCTTGACGAGGTAAATGTGAAAGAACTCAAACTTGTTGACAATGAGGAGAGCGGACTTGTGAAAAGAGTTAAAGCCGATTTCAAGAAACTCGGTCCCAAATACGGCAAGATAATGAAAGATCTTGGCAAGGCCGTCACAGGAATGTCGCAGAAAGCGATTGCCGAACTTGAAAAAAACGGAACCTATGCCTTTGAGTCACTTCCAGGTGCTCCCGTCATCACTATCGAGGATGTGGAGATCATCCCCGAGGACATACCCGGATGGCTGGTTGCCAACGACGGTAATCTCACAGTGGCACTCGACGTCAGCGTCACTCCCGAACTCCGCAATGAGGGTATGGCCCGTGAGCTCATCAACAGAATTCAGAATATCCGCAAGGCTTCTGATTTCGAGATAACCGACAAAGTCCTGGTAGAGCTTACTCCTAACGATGCTGTGAAAGCTGCTCTCGACAGTTTTGCGGAATATATATCCGCTCAGGTGCTTGCTGAGGAGATCAGACTATCTGATCTCGAGCCGGGAGAAAATGTGACTGAGCTTGATATAGACGGGGATAAGATCCTTGCCAAAGTGACACGGAAATGAAAAGCGATATAAACAATAATATTACAGATTCCTTGACCGACAAGCGATCCGGCTTTAAAACCGGATGGCTTGTCTCGCTTATTATCTTCGCGGTCCTGATTGCCGATCAGGCATTAAAGATATGGGTGAAGACATCTTTCTATCTTGGAGAGGATCTGGAGATAGCGCCCTGGTTTCATCTGAAGTTTATCGAGAATAACGGCATGGCTTTCGGACTTGAGCTCTGGAACAAACTTGTGCTTACCTTCGGAAGAATCCTTGCCGTGGGTCTTTTTATATGGCTTATATTAAAGCTATTGAAAACCGATGGCCTTCGCAAGGGATTTTTCGTGGCAATAGCCCTTATCACGGCGGGAGCTGCCGGCAACATATTCGATTGCGTGTTCTATGGCGTGATTTTCGATAATCCAATGCCTCCGGGTGTGGCACAGATTTTCCCACCCGACGGTGGTTATTCAACCTGGTTTGAAGGAAGGGTAGTGGATATGTTTTATTTCCCCTTCTTCGACTTCTATTGGCCGGATTGGATGCCTGTTGTGGGTGGTGAATATTATGAATTTTTCGCCTATATTTTCAATCTTGCCGATTCTGCCATCTGTGTGGGGGTAGCACTCCTTATCTTTTTTTATTCAAAAGATGCATCTCTGGCTTTCAGAAGTCTCGGCGGGAAAGAGCAGAATGAAGAGAATAGTAAACAACAGACCAAATGAAACTGTCTGCCTTATATATACCTATATCGTTGGTTGCGCTTTCCGCAGTCCTTACTGCATGTTCCGATCGTCCCGAGAATGTAGCCTCTGATAAAGAGATGGTGAAGATCATGACCGATATGGAACTCGCAGAGGCATATATCCAAACCCACGGAGCCACAATGTCCGGTTCAGAATCGAGGGAAAGAATTGTGGAATATGTGCTTAGGAAACATAATATGTCGAGAGAGGATTTCGACAGCACACTTTCATGGTATGGCAGACACATCGACAAGTATGATGAATTATATGCAAAAGTGGATCGCGAACTTGCCGAAAGAGGGAAAAAGATGTCGGGTGATATCCAGGATATGAATTCCACCGACCTCTGGCCTTACTCGCGCCATATTTTCATCAGCTCGCTTTCCTCCTCCGACAACATGACATTCTCATTGACTCCCTCGGAAGAACTTCAAAAGGGAGATGTGCTAAAATGGAGATTGCATCCCGATGCTTCGGTTTCGGGGTCTGTCACACTCGGTGTGGTATATAAAAACGGTATGACATATTATGTCAACCAACCTTTGATGGGAGCTCAGAGCTGCGAATTGAAACTGCAGACAGATACCGCTCTTGAGATCAAAAAGATTTTTGGCAATTTACGAACTGCCGACAGGAGTGGCATTGTGAAAATCGACAGCATAACCCTTCAGACATCTCCGTTCGACAGCATGGAGTATTACAGAATCAATACCCTCAGAAAATTTCCGGGCCCACAAAGGAAGATATTCAAGAAACAGGATATTGCAGAGAAGGATTCCACCGAAAAAACATCTTAAATTAACGGATGATGCAAACAGATACAATCATAGATCTGTTTCGACAGTTTCGATCATTGCTATGAGTCAGATAGGATTTCTTTCGAGGATTATTATTGATAAAACCGGAGCGGATTCATCTGTTTATGACAAGGAGATGCGAATAATCTGGCCGGAAGAAATAGATAAAAAAAACTCGCAGATTGCCGTAACAGACAATCTGCGGGTTTATATGAAGTCATTCCGTTTCGAGAAATTTGCAGAAGAAAGACCGGGAGTGATATATATAGATTATCCTCTTCTCCTCGAAAAGAATAATGACGGATACTTTTCTCTGACCACTTTAAGAGCTCTTTAGAGAGGTATAGTCGGGAGCGGTGATCTCCGAAATGGAATCAACGGTCGGTTTTAAATATAAAGCTATCGCGTTTCACGAATGCCCATATCAACACACCGACCATTACCGATCCGTTGAGCCAGAACGGGAAATTAACACTTTGAGTATTGAATATCTTCGCCAAAAGATTCACTACAAAAGGCACAAGCACTATAGCCACATAATTGGAAGTCTGAACGTATGAGAAATATTGTGTAGTTTTCTTTTTGGTTGGCGCAAGTATCGACGTTTTATCATAAATAATCGGTTGCGCAATTCCATAGCCAAGTCCCATTATGAAAGTGCCTGCACAGAAACCTGTCATATTATGGATTAAGGCTGTCATATATAATCCAATCACCATCAATAGAATCGCCACTTGATTCGTATGCTTCTTTAGCAGACGTAAAGCATACGGCAATCCGAAACCGCCCAATGTGGCCGAAAGGAAGAACATTGCAGTGGCCACACCCACATCAGTGGAATTATAGTGATAATGTTGCATTGCAAAGGGTGTGTAATAAGACACAACCTCGCAGGCGTATGTCATCAGCACATATAAGCCCATAATACCGACAAGCAGGATTCCGACATGTTCCATTGTTTTTTTAACGTTGACATTCGCCGCCGGTTTTACATCAGGAGCGGAAGAAACATCTTTATGCACACTTGCTGCCGTCATAGGAGGAATGCCCGCATCCTCATTCTCCATATTCACCGCTTTCATCTCAGCCGCGACATTCGGGATAGAGTGTTTCTTTATGAAGGAGGGGGTCATGAACGGAATCATGACCAGAGGAATAATCGGCACAAGATAAACAAGAAAAGCGAGATGCCATTCGATCCCGGCCATGCAGCCGACGAAAAGGGTGCCGACGATAACCATGAAATTTGAAATTCCCGAACAGACGCCCAATTGTTTCGTCTTCTCATCTCCCGCGAAATGTTCTCCGATAAGTCCGTTTGCGAGAGGCACGATCAATCCGCAACCGGCTCCGATAAGACATCCTAAAAGAATAAGTTCTATCATGCTTCCGGCAAACAGACATAATATCGCTCCCAATGTATATAATCCGAGACCGACTCCGAGCAAAACCATCTGATTGCATTTAACTGAAAGCTTACCGCCCCATAATATAAAGGGGATAATCACAAGATTGGGCAGAATGGTGAGCATCTGAAACTCAAGGTCTGAATCATGAGGAAAGAGCTTATCAAGCTTGTCCATGATCGGTGAAACTGCAAGACCCGGCAAATTTACAGTCAACGACACAGCCAACATTGCAAGCAAAGATATAAGAGGCAACTTTCCCTCTCCGGAATCAACATATCGCATAAATAAAAAGTATATTATTGATTTCTAACGTATATACTTTAATTATGGTTCAACGCACTGAGCAAAATCAAGAAGAACTTTCAACGGACGGTCCCTGCGTATTGAATGTAATGGAAGCGAAAGTGTGTCGGCTTCCGAAATAAGTTCCGCCTCCCTTTTCCTTCTTATGGAATTATGAAGCACAATGGTATCAGGATCAAACAGTTCACGGATCTCTTTTAAATTCCCGTGATAACCTTGTGTCAGAACAAGATAATCGACTCCATCGCCAACCAAAGCTGAAGCGGATTCTTTAGGATTGCAATCCAATACTAAAATCCGTTTCTCTCCAATGCAGTGAAGGGTTATGGTCGATGCCTTGTTATATAGAGTCCGCTCATTCAGACCGCTTTTCAATCTGATTTCAACCTGTCGTGGAGAATTGGTGATTATGAATCCATCGCCCTTTGAAGAGGGAGTTCTGAATATCTCAAGGCATATTCCTGAAATCAGCATTGCAGCGGAAGTCAACGCCAACAATATCCTGCGTCTGTAATTCAGATATAAAGCGAAAAGCAATGTTCCCGAAAGCCATATAAAAACCGTGAATCCAGAGATATACATACATAAATTATATTCCTCTCCGCCGCTCAGGACAGATATCAGTGATTTTATTCCGGAGTAGCCAATATCGAGCAGTTCGCCAAGCAGATGAATCTCAAATCCGAGCGCTGATAAAACCAGATATATGATCGAGAATATGATATAAAAAGGAATTAGCGGAAGAATCACGACATTGGTGGGAAGGAACATCAGAGGAAACCGATGGAAATAATAAGCGGCTACCACCCATGACGAGAATGTGGTGACGATGGAAGCCAACACTATATTATATGCGTCATGAATTCTCGGATGATTCTTTTTGCTAATTGGATTGAGCGGTGACATGAAAAGAATAAGGCTGACCACACATAGGAAGCTAAGTTGGAAGCCGATATCCCTAATGGCCATAGGATCGAACAGAAGGATAACAAATCCGGACAGACACAAGGCATTCAATGCATTCCCTTTCCTTTCGCTCGCAATGGCAATAACGGCGAAAGTAGACATCACACATGCTCTTACTATCGAAGGAGAAAGCCCCGTGACAAAAGCATATCCCCACAATAACACAGCCGTAAGAGTAAGCCTGAGCTTATATCTTCCTGTGAAATTGACAGGGAATAGTAAAAAAAGAATTATTCCGGCAATTATACCCACATGCATTCCGCTCAAAGCTAAAAGATGCGCTATGCCGCCATTCGCAAAAAGCCTTCTGGATTCTTCGTCAAGATAACTTCTGTCGCCCAATAATATGGTGATAAGGAAATAGCGGGTGTCGCGGTCAAGATTCCTTTTTTCAAAAAACTCAGTGAGTCGGTCGCGCAAGCGCCCTGAAAATCCCATCAAAGTATACGAATGTCCGATGGTGATGATGTTCTCCTCTGCCACTCTTGTTTGATAGTAGATTCCCTTTGCAGCGAGCATTCGTGAGAAATCATTTTCAAAATGATTATCTGAATCCGTTATCCTCTCAATATCAGAAGGGAATACTATCTCATCATCAACTTCCACATCAGTTGCATCAGCATATATCAGCAATTTGAAATTGTCGCATTTCTCTTCATTCCCGTTTTTATTGATTAATGAAAACACGGAAACTATAAGACGGTCTCCCGATGTCTTTGATGTTTTCTCCTTGACAAGACCACCGGCTGCGGAATACCCGGAGAAATCATCTGTCTCTTTTTGATAGGGAAGAGACAGATCTCCTAATATAATTCCGGTTCCAACAAACCATAAGGCAATCCAGACCCAATGATATTTGGAAAATCGGTAATTTTTAACCGGATTCTTTTTGAAACAAAGAATCCACCGATAGACAACAGATCCTAAAAGAATCACCGATACTCCTGCCCATATCCCCAGGCCTCCGAAAGCTATGAGAATTCCGGAAGCAAGAGAGATAAACGGGAGAAGCATCGTTGCGTTCATTCATTCCATATTTTCCATGCGGCCTCAGCTTGGAGATGAAGCATCTCAAGACCGTTTTTAACTTTCGCACCGGCATTGGCCGAGCGTTTCATGAATTCCGTGATTTCGGGATTGTAAACCAGATCATAACAAAGATGGGCCGGTCCGAGAAGATTATATGGTATATCAGGTGCGTTCTCCGTTTTCGGGAACATACCCAAAGGTGTCGTATTGACTATCAGGAGGGATTCCGACATGATTTCTTTTGACAGCTCATCATATCCAAGTTCATCCTCTCCCGGAACACGGGAAACAAATTTATAGTCGATTCCTAATCTATCCAATGAATAAGCCACAGCTTTCGACGCTCCTCCCGTGCCAAGTATGAGTGCCTTTTTCATTTCATCTGTGAGAAGCGGGCGCAATGACTCCGTAAAACCGATATAGTCGGTGTTGTATCCACATAGATATTTATCGGTATCGCCTACGCCTTCATTAATCTTGACCACATTCACTGCTCCTATCTCCGAAGCATCTTCCGACAGGATATCGATATAATCCATTACCTCCTGTTTATAAGGAATCGTGACGTTAAAACCTTTTAGATCCTTATGGCTTTTCAAAAGATCAGGAAGATCATCTATAGAAGGCAATGGGAAAAGACTATAAGTGGCATCTATTCCCTCATTCTTGAATTTTGAAGTGAAATACTTTTCAGAAAAAGAATGCCCCAATGGGTATCCTATGAGACCATATAACATAATAAACTGTTTTAAGGAACGAACTCTAAAAAACGGGCTCTGATATTTTGTATAACATTCGGCTTTACATCCGTTGCTTACCATATAACAACTCTATCTTCCTTTTTACGGAACATAGGATCATTTTCACGTATATCAAAAGCCTCAAAGAAGGGATCAAGATTGCGAAGAGTCACATTCACTCTGTTCACACCCAATGAATGGGGATCTGATTTTGTTCTTTCGAGAATCTCCTCCTCTCTGATATTGTCGGCCCAAACGTTGGCATACGCAAGATAGAACCGCTGGAGTGGCGAAAAGCCATCGATATCAACTGGCTTCTCCTCTTTGCGTGAATCGAGATAAGCAGTCATCGCAACACGCAATCCACCCTGATCGGCAATATTCTCGCCAAGAGTATAAAGACCGTTGCAGTTCACTCCCGGTGCCACCTCGACAGCATTGAATTGCTCCACAAGTTTATCTGTTATTTCGACAAAACGTTTTGAATCATCCTCTTGCCACCATTCCTCAAGATTCCCGTCTTTATCAAACTTTCTTCCGGAATCATCAAAGCCATGTGTCATCTCATGTCCGATCACCACGCCTATGCCGCCATAATTCAAAGCATCATCAGCTGAAACATCGAAATAGGGTGGTTGAAGTATTCCCGCCGGAAAGCATATTTCATTGGATGTGGGATTATAATAGGCATTGACCGTCTGTGGATACATGTGCCATTCCTCTTTATCTACCGGTTTGCCAAGCTTATCATAGTTGTCTCTCACAAACCATCGAGCCGCGTCAAGCACATTCTCCTGATAACTTCTCTCAGGATTGATCTCTATCTCAGAATAATCTTTCCATTTGTCAGGATATCCTATCTTCACCTTAAGAGTGGAAAGTTTTTCAAGTGCCTTCTCTTTAGTTGCTTCTCCCATCCATGTCAGTTCCTTAATATGTCTGGCAAGAGCATCCTTGAGATTGCCCACAAGCTCCACCATATATCTTTTATTCTCTTCCGGGAAATATTTCTCAACATAAAGTTGTCCGACAGCCTCTCCGAACATGGAATTAACAAGGCCGAGAGCACGCTTCCAACGAGGCGTCTGTTCCTTGACTCCCGACATCACCTTTTCGAATTCAAACCCCGCTTCTATAAAATCATCTCCGAGAAGATTGGATGCTCCGGTGGCAATATCCACAATTATAATATCCTTGATCTGACGAAGCGAAAGGGTGGGCAGATACGAATCAAGGAACTCCATAAACCGGGCAGAACCGATATTTGCACGGTCGATATCCTCCACTCCAAGAAGAGAGAAATAACGGTCCCATTCAATATTGGGATATTTCGTCTTCATCTCATCAAGGCTCATAATGTTATAACGGGCCATCGGATCCCTGCGTTCTTCTCTGGTCATCTTATGAATAGCGAATTCTGTCTCTATTGTTATCAGATTATTCCAGATTCTATTCCGGGTTTCCTGATCATATCCGCAGAGTTCGAGCACTCTTTTTATATATTTCTGATAAGCTTCAAGCACCTCCTCATTTCTTTTGCTCTTCTCTATATAATAATCACGATCGCCCAAACCGAGACCGACCTCACCCAAATGCATGATATTCATATCCGAATCCATTGGATCCGGTCCGACTCCTGTGCCAAAGAAAGATGATCCTATTCCCAGATGCATCCATGCAAGAATCTCTGTAAATTCCTTTTCTTCGAAATTTTCCGCTCTCTCAAGCATCTTTTTGATAGGGGAAGCTCCCTCTCGGTTCTGTCTTTCATAGTCCATACCCATTGAGTATAGATCACTGATTTTCTGTGTCACTGAACCCTTAATCTTCGAATCCGGATTTTCCGATAAAGAAAACACAAGGCTCTGAAGCTGCTTGCGGGCATTTTCCCGGAGAAGATCGAATGTGCCGAACCGGGCATATTCTCCCTCAAGCGGATGAGATTTCTTCCAGCCTCCGTTGGCATATAAATAAAAATTATCTTTGGGAGAAACTGATAGTTCCAGATTCTCTTTGTTTATCCCATGTTTTTCCATAATCATCTGTTTTAAACCATGTTTTGAATCTCAAAAGGAAGAAGCTCCAGGATCAGCCTTTGATCTCGTCGAGTTCCATCTGAGCCATTTCCCATACCGACATTGCGTTCTCGAGCTTCTGTTGAAGACTCTGATACGCCCCAAGAGTTTCAGAAGATGCATCTCCTGAAGCGATCTTTGCCTCGACAGCTGCCATCTTCTCCTCGAGATCCTCCACATCCTTTTCGCTTTTCGCCAATGCCTTTTCCGCTCTGCTGAGCATTCGTGCACGCTCTTTCTGCTCTGCATAACTGAGTTTATGCGGATCTGTCATTGCTTCTCCGGCTTCAGATACGAAATTCTTTCTTTCCACAACCTGCTCATTGGGAATCTCAAGCTGTTGCAGATTCTGAAGATTTTTCTTTCTAAGAAAGTCATATATACCTCCAAGATTCTCGATTACCTTACCGCCTCCAAATTCAAATACTTTGTCCACGAGTCCGTCAAGAAAATATCGGTCGTGGCTCACCACTATCACCGTGCCGTCGAAATCTTTGATTGCACTTTTAAGAATATCCTTTGTTCGCATATCAAGATGATTGGTAGGCTCATCGAGTATAAGGAAATTTACCGGCTCGAGCAGCAGTTTTATCATTGCCAATCTTGTCTTCTCACCTCCCGAAAGCACACTAACTTTCTTATCTGATGCCTCGCCTCCGAACATGAACGCTCCCAATATGTCGCGAATCTTTGTCCGGATTTCTCCGGTGGCCACATTGTCGATTGTCTCGAACACTGTCAAATTCTTATCAAGAAGCTGTGCCTGGTTCTGTGCGAAATAGCCTATCTTCACATTGTGCCCGATCTTAAGATTCCCTTCGTATGGAATCTCATTCATTATGCATTTCACAAGTGTCGACTTTCCTTCTCCATTCTTTCCTACAAACGCCACCTTTTCTCCTCGTTTTATAGTCATCTCGACATTGGAAAAAACACAGTGGTCTCCATAGTCTTTTCTTAAATTCTCTGTAATCAGAGGGTAATCACCCGATCGCTCTGCCGGTGGAAACTTAAGGCGCAGACGGGAATTGTCAACCTCATCGACCTCAATCGGGATAATTTTCTCAAGCTGTTTGATACGGCTCTGCACCTGAACAGCTTTCGTTGCCTTATATCGGAATCTTTCTATGAAATCCTTGATATCGGCTATCTGTTTCTGCTGATTCTCATAAGCGCGCATCTGCTGCTCGACACGTTCTTCACGTAAGTCCACAAACTTCGAATAATTCACCTTGTAGTCGTAGGCTTTACCGCAGGATATCTCAATGGTGCGTTTTGTCACATTATCCAGAAATGCCCGGTCATGACTCACAAGCACCACAGCCTTCGCCTTGGTCTGCATAAACTGTTCGAGCCATTGAATCGACTCGATGTCGAGATGATTGGTCGGCTCGTCAAGAAGAAGCACATCCGGGCGCTGAAGCAAAATCTTGGCAAGCTCAATTCTCATTCTCCATCCACCGGAAAACTCGGAAGTGGCGCGATTGAAATCTTCCCTTCGGAATCCAAGTCCGGTAAGAGTCCGTTCAATCTCAGCCTCCATATTATCCGCGCCCTCAATGGAGATTCTTTCGTTCACGAATTCAAGTCTCGAAATAAGTTTATGATATTCTTCCGATTCATAATCCTCTCTTTCTCCAAGCTGAAGAGTGATATCCTCAAGCTCGCGACGCAAGTCTGTGATATGACTGAACGCCTTTTTCACCTCTTCCATGAGAGTAGTGCTGTCGGAAATCTCCATCTGCTGGGGCAGATATCCGATTGTTGTTTCAGTGGGCTTGCTCACACTCCCGGATGTGGGCTGCTGAAGGCCGGCGAGAATTTTCAGAAGAGTGGATTTTCCGGCACCATTCTTTCCGACAAGTGCAATCTTGTCGTTTTTATTGATCACAAAACTTATATCATCAAAAAGAGGACGAGCGGAAAACTCCACACCAAGATTATTGATAGAAATCATTTCAGAATATTCTAAATAAAATTAATAGGAGAGGAGACCTATATTCAGAAGCCGTTTAGACCAATTATCAGTTTATTCGGCATCTTGAACATAAAACAAAATTAATCAAAATTTCGCAGAATTTCGTCCCGTAAGGATAAAAAATGGTGTGTCAGAACATTTCGTCCGACACACCACGATATATTTATGCTAAAATGTTATTCAGCCGATCACATCATGCCGCCCATGCCGCCCATGCCGGGAGCAGCCATGGGTGCCGCAGCAGGAGTATCCTCCTTTTTATCTGCGATCACACACTCAGTGGTGAGGAACATTCCGGCAATGCTTGCAGCATTCTCAAGAGCCACACGGGTTACTTTTGCAGGATCGATAACGCCTGTCTCGAAGAAATTCTCATAAGTGTCTGTACGGGCATTATAACCGAAGTCGCCTTTCCCTTCTTTGACTTTCTGAAGAATAACGGCACCTTCCACTCCGGCGTTTTCCACAATCTGACGCATAGGCTCTTCGATGGCACGGCGGATAATGGCAATACCGGTGTTTTCATCATCATTATCACCCTTAAGCTCGTCGAGAGCCGAAAGGCAACGGATGTAAGCCACACCGCCACCGGGCACGATACCCTCGGCTATTGCAGCGCGAGTTGCCGAAAGAGCATCGTCTACACGATCTTTCTTCTCTTTCATCTCAACCTCAGAGGGCGCTCCGATATAAAGCACGGCCACACCGCCTGCGAGTTTTGCAAGACGCTCATGAAGCTTCTCCTTGTCATAATTGGATGTGGTGGTTTCGATCTGAGCCTTGATCTGGGCGATACGTCCTGAAATCGCTTCCTTTGCCCCGGCACCATTTACAATGATAGTATTGTCTTTATTCACTGTCACCTTCTCGGCTGTGCCGAGATCCTGAACTGTCGCCTGGGAAAGTTGCATTCCCTTGATCTCGCTGACTACAGTTCCGCCGGTGAGAATGGCGATGTCTTCAAGCATCTCTTTGCGTCGGTCGCCGAATCCGGGAGCTTTTACAGCACATATTTTCAGAGAGCCGCGCAGACGGTTTACTACCAATGTGGCCAATGCCTCATTATCTACATCCTCAGCTATGATCAGAAGGGGACGACCCGACTGAGCCACTGCTTCAAGTATGGGAAGCATATCCTTAAGATTGGAAATCTTCTTATCGTAAAGAAGGATATAAGGAGATTCCATCTCACATTCCATCTTTTCGCTGTTGGTTACGAAATAGGGTGAGATATAACCGCGGTCGAACTGCATTCCTTCCACAACCTCGACAGTTGTCTCTGTGCCTTTGGCCTCCTCTACAGTGATCACGCCCTCTTTCTTAACCTTCGACATGGCCTCGGCAATAAGTTTGCCGATCTGCTCGTCGTTATTGGCTGAAACACGCGCCACATTTTCTATCTTGCTGATATCATCATCAACCTCCTCAGCCTGATCCTTGATACACTCCACTACTTTCGACACAGCCTTGTCGATGCCGCGCTTAAGATCCATCGGATTAGCCCCGGCAGCAACATTTTTCAAGCCCACATTTACGATGGCCTGTGCAAGTACAGTCGCGGTAGTGGTGCCGTCTCCGGCCTGGTCGCCTGTCTTCGATGCAACCTCTTTTACAAGCTGTGCGCCCATATTCTGGAAAGGATCGTCAAGCTCTATCTCACGAGCTACCGACACTCCATCCTTGGTGATGTGTGGAGCTCCGAACTTTTTCTCGATAATTACATTTCTTCCCTTAGGACCAAGGGTTACCTTTACGGCGTTGGCAAGAGCGTCAACGCCATTCTTAAGCTCTTCGCGAGCTTTGATATTGAATTTTATTTCTTTTGCCATATCTGAATTGAGACTTAGTCTCTATTGTATTGTCATTGGTTATTGTCTGAACCCGCTGTTTCATAAACGCTCCCGAGTTCAAAACAGGTTCTATTTAAAATCAATCTATTACAGCGAGAACATCGCTCTGACGCATCATGAGATATTTCACGCCTTCATATTCGATTTCCGTGCCTGAATATTTGCCATAAAGCACCTCATCGCCGGCTTTCAATACCATCTCTTCATCTTTTGTGCCGTTTCCTACGGCTATTACTTTACCCTTAAGGGGTTTCTCTTTTGCTGAATCGGGAATGATGATTCCACCCATTGTAACTTCTTCCGCAGCTGTCGGTTCGATAAGAACTCTGTCGGATAAAGGTCTAATGCTCATAATATTAAGATTTTTATATTTTTATAATTTCTATCAATTCCATTTGATATATTTGCCATTCGACATTCAATCCTTTGCAGATCAAATCCGCTTGTCTGTATTACTGTGTAGCAAAAAACGTGCCAATACTTCTTTGAAATATTCTGGCAAATGTGATAATCGCTCCATCAGTTGTATAGATCCGGATAACGCAAAAAGGCAGATGACTTTACTAATTTGTCATCTGCCATTAAAACAATTACCTATTATAAAAGTTCTGGATATTCATCTTACAGATGAACCCTGAATCATTTCTGAAGAATATATGTGCGATGGGGAGCGGCTATTCCCTTGAGTCTTCCATTTTTCACCTTGAATTCCTTATTATATACCACATCATGGTATGTCCCGTTGGGAAGACCGGTAGGGAGATCCACAAAATTTGCAGATTTGCTGATATTGACCACCGCGGCTCCTTTCTTACCTCTGTTTACAAGAAGAACCGCTCCATTTGCCGAATACTGGAGATTCTCTTTTTCTCCCTTCATAGCTGTGCGGAACTTATTGGCAGCCACTACCTCCGGATGCATATATTCATCATTCCCTTTTGCACCAAGCACATTATTGCCATAATAATTGTCTCTTGTGCTTCCGGCCGGACGACTGAAAAAGAGGGGAGTGCCGTTCTGACGCGCTGTAATCCATACCCATCCGGTGCGAATCTGGTCGTCAGTCAGATGTGC
>X247_Common_Hamster__coassemble_8_pt1 | contig 27328 bp, 18 predicted proteins | sample X247_Common_Hamster__metabat2_high_PE_003 | metagenome-assembled genome bin X247_Common_Hamster | reverse complement strand
TAGGGGTATTACAAAAATCGCTGAAACTGTCTTAGTTTCAGCGATATGCGGCGTTCTGCCGATTTGTTCAGTGATCCGCGTGGGGCTCGAACCCACGACCCCAACATTAAAAGTGTTGTGCTCTACCAGCTGAGCTAGCGAATCATCCTCGGGCTTTCAAGAAATTTTCAATTCTCGGCACGGGAGCTTTGTCTCTCGCCCTTTTTGAGAAGTGTTTCTCTCGAAAAGCGATGCAAAGTTACGACGTTTTTTTTATTCTTGCAAATATTTTATGAAAAAATTTTTTTGTAATTTTGTAAACACGTTGGCCGCTGTCTACGGTTGTTCCTTATGCAGAGGGGCTAAGAGCCATGAAACCGGCCGTTAATATAATAAAGGAAATATGGATATATCAGTAGTTGTTCCGCTATATAACGAGGAGGAATCTCTTCCGGAGCTCACAGCATGGATTGAGCGTGTGATGAAGGAGCATGGTTTCTCATACGAGATTCTTTTTATCAATGATGGCTCGACCGACAGGTCGCTTGATGTGATCAAGCGGCTGGCCTCTGAGAATGATGCGATCCATGCAGTTTCTTTCTCGAGAAATTATGGAAAGTCGCCTGCACTCGACACCGGTTTCCGCCGGGCGAAGGGGGATGTGGTGATCACGATGGATGCCGATCTTCAGGATAGTCCGGATGAGATTCCTGAACTATACCGGATGATCACCGAGGATGGTTTCGATCTTGTGTCGGGATGGAAGAAGAAACGTTACGACCCCCTTTCGAAGACTATTCCCACAAAGCTCTTCAACGCCACGGCAAGAAAAGTGAGCGGAATCAAGAATCTTCATGATTTCAATTGCGGATTGAAAGCATACCGCAGCGATGTGGTGAAACATATCGAGGTCTACGGCGACATGCACCGTTATATCCCTTATCTTGCAAAAAACGCCGGATATAAGAAAATAGGGGAGAAGGTGGTTCATCATCAGGCCCGCAAATATGGAGTGACAAAATTCGGACTCGACCGGTTTGTGAACGGTTATCTCGATTTGGGAACACTCTGGTTCCAATCGAAATTCGGAATCAAACCGATGCATCTCTTCGGATTGTTGGGCTCGCTTATGTTTCTTATCGGCTTTATAGCTGTTTTTGTAGTGTTGCTGCTTAAGATCATTGCCATGTGTTCTTCCGATTTCACATTCTGGGTTACAAAATCGGTCTATTTCTATCTCTCGTTGGCATTCATGGTGCTTGGTGTGCAATTTTTCTGCACCGGCCTGATCGGCGAGCTGATCACCCGTAATTCTGCCGAGCGCAACAACTATCTAATAGCAGAGGAATTCTGATATGAAAGGAATGAAAGCAGCACCGTGGGCATTATGGAGTGTTCTTCTCGTATTTGGGGCGGGAAGTCTGACCCATTGCTCCACGGATGAATGCTATGACAACAAGACTGCACTTCCGTATGCCGGATTCTATGGAATGGCCGACTCTCTGATGCAGAATGTGAAAATAGACTCATTGGAGGTGTATGGAATAGGCGCTCCCGGCGATTCCATCCTAAGCGATGGAAAAACGGCATTGTCTACGCTTTATCTTCCCTTCCGCATCGACAGCGACACCACGACTTATGTGTTTCGCATTCTTCGAGAACCGTTGAAGAGCCTCGGCATTTCCGATACAGTGACGTTTATCTACGACCGTGAGCCACGTTTTGTCTCAGGCGCGTGTGGCGTGAGCTATCTCTATACAATAAAGGATATCCGGACCCGGGGATTCCTGATTGATTCCGTGGTCTGCCCGGATATGGAAATAAGCAATGCCGACAAGGAGAATATCCGGATATATTTCCACACAGGCGAAGGGGAGGAGGAGGCCCGGATCAGAATAAGATGAAACATGCATTACGAATTATCCTTCTTCTGCTTCTTGCGGGTTTCGGAATCACGATGAAGCCGCAGAGCGCAGCCGACCCGGATCCTGTGCCGGCGACTGTCGCACCGGCCGATTCCATTGTTTCGGATTCGGTGACGGCAGATTCAATAGCGGCCGATTCGATCATGCCCCGGCGCCGTGCCCCCCGCAAGATCACTCCTGTGGATGTCGATGACAAGAAACCTACAGTGGTGATGCATTATTATGACAAGCATGGCGAACCTCTCGAGGAGCCTGTGATGTTTCTTGCCACACTCGACACTGTGACAAAAGTGAAATCCAAACCCATCTATCCTCTATACAACGGGGTGAGCATAGGAGCCAACTTCGGCGACGCCATAATGATGGCTGCCGGACAGAAATACGGAAGTTTTGACCTCTGGGCCGATGTCTCGCTTCACAACTGGTTTTTCCCCGTGATTGAAGCCGGAATAGGATTTGCCGACAACACTCCCAAAAACTCAAACTTCACTTACAAGGGGAAACCCTCCTTCTATGCAAAGATTGGAATCAACTATAATTTCCTCTATAAGAGCAATCCCGATTATCAATGCTTTCTCGGTCTGCGGGGAGGGTATTCGAGTTTCAGCTATGATGTGGACAATGTGAATATCAGCGACGGCTACTGGGGAGAAGATCAGACACTAAACCTCAAAGGTCTTAAAGGAAACGCGCTGTATGGAGAGGTTCTGGGGGGCATAAAGGTCAAGATCTATAAACGCTTTTCGATGGGATGGACCATACGCTATCATTTTAAATTCCGCGAATCGACCAATTCGGCGTCGAACGCATGGTTTATTCCCGGATATGGAGCCAATTCCCCGATCTCATTCACTTTGTCGGCCATTTACACTATTCCCGGACCGAAAACAAAGGAGGTGGAAAATAAGGAAGCGGAAGAGAATACTGCCCGATAACACCTCCGGAAAGATACGAACATAGATAGAGATCCGTTTGTTATATCATTGACAAACGGATTTTTATTTTGATTTTACTATGAAGAATATCAGCAGACTGATACTGGGAGCTATTGCATTGGCGGGCGCCGTGACAACATTTTCAGGAGAGGCCGACGCCTGTTCGCGAATTCTTTACAAGGGCACCGACAGCCTTTATGTAGTGGCGCGCTCGCTCGACTGGAAGACCCCGATACCCACTAATCTTTATGTCTATCCCCGGGGAATAGAGAAGAAGGGAAGCGATCAGCCCGGAAGCATCACGTGGACATCCAAATACGGTTCGGTGTATGCTGTGGGCTATGATGGAGGCATTACGGAAGGGATGAATGAGAAAGGCCTTGTGATCAACGGGCTTTTCTGCAAGGGGACTGTCTATACCGACGAGACTTCCTCAAAGAAGCCGCCTATGTCGATGGCGATGTTTGTCGGCTGGCTTCTCGACCTCAACGCCACGACAGATGAGGTGGTGGCAGTGCTTGAGAAAAACAACTTCAATCTCGGAGGCTCCACCTTCGACGGCGGCACAGTCTCGGCCTTGCACTGGGGGATAACCGACGCTACGGGGAAAAGCGCACTTCTTGAGTTCGATCATGGAAAGGTGCGCATCTATGATATGGGCGACTACAGGGCCATGACCAATGATCCGGCGTGGCCATCTATGACTGCCATTATACAGTATTGGGAGAATATCGGGGGAAAGAATATGTTGCCGGGCACAGTGTCGAGTCCCGACCGCTGTGTGCGCGCCAACTATTTTGCCCATCATGTCAAAGCGGTGGGAGATACCGATCTCGGTGTTTCCATAGCGAGGAGCGTATTGATGAATTCATCTGTGCCGTACACCTACGAGATTGAAGGAGCACCCAATCTCAGCAGCACCCAATGGAGAAGTTATGCCGATCTTCGCGACCACCGTTATTATTTTGATATAGTGACAAATCCAGGATACTATTATATCGACCTGAATGAAATCAATCTCAAACCGGGAGCACCGATACTTAAGCTCGACACGTCATCGCAGGAATCCCGGCAGCTTGTGGGAAATGCCATCAGGCATCTCAAGAAATCAAAAGGATTCACACCGATGTATTGAGAACAAGTTCTGAAGTTTCATTTTTTGGGGGAACAGTTTTTTAAAGATTCAGATAATTCGGGAGGGAGCCTCACGCTCCCTCTTATTGTGTCGCGCCCGGGACAAGCCGTTTTCTCTACAGTGAAATATTATGGGAACAGGCTCTAAAATCGGGATTCGCTTGGCTGCTTTGCGGGAAATATTTATTTTTAAAAAAAAAAATATGAAACGATTGTCGGCCGATGAAAGAAGGGGAGTGGTCATGATATCACTTGTGGCGCTGTTGATAGGTTTGCTGTCGGTGGCTGCGAATCGTGGTTGCGGCAGATCGATAACCGACCGGGAGATAAAAACAATTGTATTTGTGCGAGATTCTGTGGCGCAGACCGGCAATGAAAGCGACTCCCTTAAGAAAGAGAGAAAGAAAAAGAACGGAAGAAAGGGGAAAAAGGGAAATAAAGGGAGAAAGAGGCAGACCTCAGATAAGAAAAAGAGAGGAGAAGCCGCGCCGGCAGAGAGGCGCGATCTGCTGTCGGATCCTATTAATCGTGGAGATTGACGGAGAACGACGGGCAGCGGCAAAAAAAGTGGAATAAGCCCGAATGCTGAAAAAATATATCCAAAAATCGTAAAGGAGAGAAAATATATGTTTTATAACATATTTATTTCACTCTTTTTTTGTACCTTTGCGGCATAAATTCAAATGTAAGCATGCAGGATATAAGAAGCATTGCGATCATCGCTCACGTGGACCACGGCAAGACCACACTTGTGGATAAGATGTTGCTTGCCGGTCATCTTTTCAGAGACAACCAGAACACAGGAGAACTTATTCTTGACAACAACGATCTGGAGCGTGAACGAGGCATCACGATACTCTCCAAAAATGTATCTATAAATTATAAAGGGACAAAAATCAACATCATTGACACTCCGGGACACGCCGACTTCGGCGGAGAGGTGGAACGCGTGCTTAACATGGCCGACGGTTGTCTGCTTCTTGTGGATGCATTCGAAGGGCCAATGCCCCAGACACGTTTCGTGCTTCAGAAAGCGATCCAGATGGGTCTGAAACCGGTGGTTGTAGTCAACAAGGTTGATAAGTCCAACTGTCGTCCTGATGAGGTGAACGAGATGGTTTTCGACCTTATGTTCAATCTCGACGCAACCGAAGACCAGCTTGATTTCCCGACAATCTATGGATCGGCCAAGCAGAACTGGATGTCGACCGACTGGCGCAAGCCTGCCGAAGACATCACCGCAGTGCTTGATGCCATAATAGAAAACATACCGGCCCCCAAGCAGCTTGAAGGGGATGCCCAGATGCTCATCACGAGTCTCGACTACAGCAGCTATGTGGGACGTATAGCCATAGGCCGTGTGCATCGCGGCACACTCCGCGAAGGGATGGAGCTCGGACTTTGCAAGAAAGACGGCACCGTGACCCGTCAGCGTGTAAAAGAGCTGCATGTGTTCGAAGGAATGGGACGCAAGAAAGTTCCGGAGGTTTCGAGCGGAGACATCTGTGCGGTGGTCGGACTTGATGATTTCGAGATCGGCGACACCCTCACGCTCTTCGATAACCCTGAAGCCCTTCCCCGCATAGCCATCGATGAGCCGACGATGTCGATGACATTTACAATCAATGATTCCCCCTTCTTTGGCAAAGATGGAAAATTTGTGACATCGCGCCATATCAACGATCGTCTTGAGAAAGAGCTCGACCGCAACCTCGCACTTCGTGTGAAGAAAGGGGATATGGAAGATAAATGGATAGTGTATGGCCGCGGAGTGCTTCATCTCTCGATTCTTATCGAAACGATGCGCCGGGAGGGTTATGAGCTTCAGGTGGGGCAGCCTCAGGTGATCATCAAAGAGATCGATGGCGTGAAATGCGAGCCGATAGAGGCTCTCTCAATCAATGTGCCGGAGGAATACTCCTCAAAAGTTGTTGATCTTGTGACTCGCCGCAAAGGTGATATCGTATCGATGGAAACACGCAACGACCGGATCGACATCGAGTTCCACATACCCTCGCGAGGCATCATCGGACTTCGAAACAATATTCTGACCGCTACTGCAGGAGAGGCCATCATGGCTCATCGATTCCTTGAATACCAGCCATGGAAGGGGGATATCGAGCGGCGCACCAACGGTTCGCTCATCGCAATGGAAGCAGGCACGGCATACGCCTATGCCATCGACAAGCTTCAGGACCGCGGACGTTTCTTCATCTTCCCCCAGGAGGAGGTATATGCCGGACAGGTGGTGGGCGAGAACGCCAAAGACCAGGATATTGTGGTGAACGTCACCAAATCGAAGAAACTTACCAACATGCGTGCATCGGGAGCCGACGACAAGGCCAAGATCGTTCCTCCTGTGATCTTCTCGCTCGAGGAAGCTCTCGAATATATCAAGGAGGATGAATATGTGGAGGTGACACCCAATCACATTCGTCTGCGCAAGATTATTCTCGGTGAAAACGAACGCAAACGCGCCAATCGCTGATCATGTTTTCCAATAAAGAAAACTGAGGCGATAAACTAAAGAGGGCGGCTGTTTGTTTATAAGATAGAAACAGCCGTAATGACCTCCGGCAGGCGCGAAGCCGCCTTGAGACAGCTGTTCAAGTTTATTATCAATATAAAATAGAGAGGGGATGATGACCTGCAGGCCATCATCCCCTCTGATTCTGTGGAAATGATTAGGAGGGTATGGGAAATAAATTGTAAATTTGCAATATATGAAAGGAATTAGCGTATCTTTATCTTTATATATTATTTTTATAATATTTACGCTGACAGCTATTTGCAGTTGCAGCCGGAAGCCAGCTGTCCTATACCCGTTCGGATGGGAGGCCACCGGCAAACCCTCGGATTCTCTCTTGGTGCTTCTCGACAGAAACGTGCAGAATTACGGCGATCCTGATTCTCTTGCGTTGCTTGTGAAGGAATATGTGGAAACATCGAAAAGAGAGGATCCCGGGAATATCTATGAACATCGCAGATTATATTGGGAGGGAACATCTCTGTTCATGCATGGCGAATTTGAAAAGGGAGACTCGCTGCGCAGGCTTGCGCTCGTAAGATGCGACTCGGCGCGTTTTCCGCATGATTACCGTCTTTACCGTCTTGTGACAGAGCAGCCGACAGATCTCGTGGACAATGCAAGCTGGCACACCCGCTATATATCGGATCTGAAATCCTTTAAAGAGGAGGGAGATCTTGTAAGCGCATTCTCGCGCAGCGTTATGCTTTCGCAGCTAATGTCGGAGACGGGGATGCATAAAAGAGCCCTTGAATATGCCTTGCAGGCCGACAGCCTGCTTGATAAAGCCGGACTAAAGCAGTTGCGGGCAAACAACAGGATCAATGTGGCGTATTGCCAGTTTCAGGCCGGCGATACGGCAGGAGGCAGCGCAACTCTCGGAGAGATGAAGAGAGACATCGGAATCAATTCCGATAAAACTGCACAAGGGATAATCGATTATGACATTTACCGGCTCAACGGAGACACAGCCTCGCTCCTTTCGGCATGGAGAATTGCAGGAGAGAACCCCGATCTTATACGGTTGAGGATTCTTGTGGCGGCCTCAATGGTGGAATCAGGGCTTGCCGCAGATGCATATCCCGATCGGAAAATGTATCTGACCCTGCTTAAAGAGGCCGACCGGTACGCATTCCTCCCTGAAGAGGATCTGCGCATAAAGAAAGCCGTTTGCGACCTGGAGATCAGAAATGACGACACTTCAGCGATCAGAAAAAGTGTGGCGGAATATGGCAAAGCCGTGGAACGTTATCTCAGAGAACAGAAAAAAGGGGAGGTGATAGCGGCTGAGACTGCCATGCAGATAAATGATATCGAACTAAAAGGGGAACGGGAGAAGCAGAGAAGCAGAAATATAATGTGGGGAGTTCTTCTTGCAGTAGGGATGGCGGCGGCGATCGCCACAGTATGTGTGATCATATATGTGAACAGGAGCCGACGTTACCGCCTGTTGTCGCAATTGGAAATCGAGCGTCACAGACGCAAGGAGATGGCATCCTCGCTTGCACTTAACGAGAAGGAGCGAATTGTGGAGAATCTTCAACGGAAAATCGACCGGCTTGTTGAGGAGGGAGAACTGAGAAAAAACTTCGGCGAGGAGATAGCTTCAGCTGTAACCGGGAATCCTGTTGCCGCCGATAATGATGTGATGAAACCGGGAGAGACCCCTGAAGAGCTTGAGCATAGATTCATCAATGCGTATATGCGCGAATATCCGGGGGTGGGGAAGACCGGAAGAAGGTTGGCTCTCTATATATGGAAAGGGATGGACACAAGTGAGATTGCCCATACCATGAATATCCGCAAGGAATCTGTGATGCAGTCGAGATGGCGTCTGAGAAGTCAGATGGGACTCTCTCCCGAGGAAGATCTCGAAGTCGTGATCAACCGTATCAGATATTGATGCCCGCAAAAAGAGAAGCCCCCTTTCCCAGGGGGCTTCTCTTTTTGCGGGCAGATTGTTTACCGGGGCAGAAGGTCTCGAATTTCATCCAGGCGTGAAAGAGCTTCAGATGCGGGAATAGGAAATACTTTCCATTCGGTGATTATCGCGCCGGGAATGATCGCATCCTTAAGCTGTTCGATAGAAGGAGTCTGTGAAAGAGCCGCATACTCCTTGAAAGTGTATCGCGTGAAGCGAGACTGAGGCGATATTCCCTGTCGGTTGAGCCACCAGCCGTTGCCAAGTGAGACAGGACGTGAAGACTCCGTTATATCCGATGGCGCGGGGTAATAAGTGATCACGCCGTCGGCATTAAGCGTTATGGCCACATTGTCGGCGTAATCGCCCGACATTTTGAACGCCGAGGCTTTCGGCATAACAGAAAGAGGAGCCGAACCGGTGATTTCCACAACTTCGGCCGTCGGCCCGTCGGTGGCCGACACCGTATTGTTGTTTCGCGAACATCCCATAAAAAGAATCATGGTTGAGAAGAGTAACGATAAAAAATACTTGTTCATTATAAGTTGTTGATTTGTTGTTGTCAGAAAGGATAGCCTATGGCCAGATGGAAAGCGAAGGCTTTTTTGAATTTGATATTGAAATAATGGTTTGTACCATTGTAATAGGGGGCATGCAGTCCGTAGCCGAGGTCGCCCCTTATCACCAACATTCCGATATCTACACGCAGTCCCACGCCTGTGCCCAGAGCAATATCCTTGAGGAAAGTCTTTCCACGCAGAGTTCCTCCCGGGCGTGCGGGGTCGTTGCGCAGAAGCCATATATTTCCGGCATCGATAAATGCCGCGCCATGCAGCACGCTGATTATCGGGAAACGATATTCCGTATTCAGTTCGAGTTTGAACGTGCCTGTCTGGTCGAAATAGCCGTTCTGCAGCTCTTTCGGAGGCCTGTAGGAACCCGGGCCGAGCGATCTCACTGTAAATGCCCTGATTGAATTGGCTCCACCGATATAGAATTGCTCTGAATAAGGCACCTCGCGGGAGTTGCCGTAGGCGTGTGCCGCTCCGATGAATATTCTCGACACGAGCCATTGCTCGCTTCCCCTTACAAGACGCCGGCTATATACGAGCTGTGCCTGCGCCTTGACGAATTGCGAGAAGGGAGTGCCGAAAAGATTCTTTTGACCCTTCACACCGCAAAGACGGTATATGCCATCGAAAACATTGCCCGCCTCCGTAAATGTAAAGGAGAAATTTATGCCGTTGATATTAGAGCGTTCGAGAAATTTGTTCAGCTGATATGTGTAGCTGAGCTGTGGAATATACTGGCTTTGGAAACTCAGTGCCACGGCGGGATTGGCCTGCATGATGGAGTCGAACTCATGAGTGGTGCGCATCAGTTTGGTATAAGCTATCTTGAAGAGAGTGAGCTGGCTGAGCGTATTCCTTGTGGGATGCCATTCGTAAGAGATTCCTGCATTGAATTCCGCCAGGCGGAAATAATGCGGACGGTTCATCACATCGACACCGAGCGAGATATTTGTCCAGTTGAGTTCGCGGTTAGTGCGCCGGATAAACTTCGGGGCCAGCAGTCGAGGGAAAGAGAGCGTTCCGGTCAGGCCGAATTCGTAGCTGTTCATCACGCTGCCATGGTTTTTTCTTCCGGTCTGCCATTCATAATTTGCATTCAGCTGGAGAGAAAGCTTCTCGGCTCCTCCGAAAAGATTGTTGTGGGTGAGCCCGAGAATAAGTCCCGGACCAAGATAAGAATTGGATTTTGAAGTCACGTTAGCCTCGATCGAAGCCTCCATCGGCGAGTCATAGCGGCAGGTGATAAAGAGGTCGAGAGTGTTGTTCGACGCGGAAGTGTCGGAAGGCACGGCCTGCAGCTGTATCTCGCCGAAGATTCCGAGTCGGGAAAGACGTGCCTGGGTGCGGTCCATATCCCTCACGGAGAAAATCTTTCCCTGACGGAATGTGATGCAGCTCGGGATAAGGTTCTTGCGGAGTCTCTGCGGACGGAACACCACCACTTCCCCCTTGCGGGTGAACAGCGTGTCGGGCACCCCCGGTTTGCGTTTGCTCTTGCGCAAAAGGGTGGTATAGATATTTCCGGTGCGATATTGTTTGCGCGACATCTCCGGCATATTGGCGACAAGGTCCATCCTCAGCGCCACAGCTCCCGGAGTGATAAGACTGTCGGCCTCGAACTCGATAAACTCCGGCTTGAAATAATAGTATCCGCGATTGCGGAGCGCATTGGCAATCCTCACTCTCTCGGCAGAAAGAGAATCGACGCAGAAGCGTTCTCCCTTTACAAGATACTTGCTTTTTTTCGCGAGCGAATCGATGAAGTGTTCAAGAGGGTCGGTGGAATTGAAGAAAATAATCGAATCGAGCAGATAGGGCTTAGAAACATCCACATTATAGACCACCGCCGCTTTCTTGGGATTCTTGGCCGGTTTCAGTTCGTAGGAAGCCGACGAGCCGAAATATCCGTTATTGTCGAGAATCGCCTTCAGCATCTTCACGCGCATTTCCGGTCGGGCGTCGCTCACGAGAACGGGCGATTCGGCATATTTCCTGTATATCCAGCCCTTTAGCCCCTTCACCGAATCATTCCAATGGTTATAAAGCCAGAGACCGAGAGGGAAAGGGGAGCGCTTGTAGGGCGAAAGAATGGGCCATGGGTTATTCGGACGGACATTTACGGCATTTGTCAGGTCGGAAACCATCTCGGGAGGAAGTTTCTCATCATCCGTGGGATGAAGATCGAGTTTCATGCCGTTGTAAAGCGGATCGCTTTCCGAGAGGCGTGCCGTGGTGGAGCATCCCGACGCTAACAGAGAGAGAGCCAGCGTCAGAGCCAGTGCGATCAGAGGGAGGAAAGTTTTATTTTTCAGACTTCTCATCATTCTTCAGGTCGGTTTTTGAAACATTTTCGTCAATCAGCGTATCTTTTTTCAGAGCGACAGTGGAATCGGCCGGTGTCGGTTCTTTCTTTTTCCGGCGGCGAATGAAGCGGAAGAGACGCGAAAGATTGTCAAGCTTACGTTTGAGCAGGAATCCGGCTCCGGTCTCAGTCACCTCCCCCTCGAGGATGCTCTCATATCCGGTGTGGCGGAAGAGTCGAACAGACATATTCACATTCTGTGTCTGCCGAAGGATGTATTCGAGAGAGATATCGCTGATAAGATTGTTCTCAAGATTTTCATCGGCGGAGGCATCGGTTGAATAATTACCGCCCACCTGGATCTTGAAGCGGTTGTTGAAGAGCGATTTCGACACCTGATAGCTATAGCTTGTCTCCGTGGAGCTCGATCCGTTGGTAAGCTTGTCGTACTGGTCGATGCCGAATGTGAGGTCGACGCCTCTGATGGTCTTCGCCGCCCAGGAATTCAGTTGCGATTCCAGGAAGCTATAGAGCATGTTTCCGCTGAGATTTGAATTGGCCTTTGTGTTTCCGCTCATATACTGTCCGTAAAGGAGGAGATTCATGGCCTGTGTCTGGCGCTGGTCGGCGCTCATGCCCTGAAGCTCGTTCTGAATGGAGAGGTCGTCGTTGGTGGAGAGGTCGAAGGCCACCTGCGGACTGGAAAGGGATCCCGACGCCTTAAGCGTGACAAGGAAATTGACAAGACGGGAATTGGATCCGGAAGTGACGTTTGCCTTCATCTCATCCGTGGCGGTGATATTCAGCTTTGGATTCATAAGGTCGCCGGTCCAGACCACATTGCTCTGCGGGTTGAACTCAAACATCTTCTGTCCGACTACCGGGATGCTGTATCTTGCGAACCCGTTGCCGAGAGTGAGCGTGCCGTTAAGACGCATGTCACCCATGAAATTCTGGAAATAGGTGAGATTGGCCGTGGGCTGAAGCTCCACCCGGTCGGTTGCGTTGGAGCCCCCTGTGGCCGAGGGAAGAAGCACGGTGATCTGTGTGCCGGGGGATATGGTCAGGCCGGCGTTGATACGCATTGCCATCGAGGGAACGATTGAATCGGCGGCGAGAGTCTGGACAGTATCGTTGAAATTGACAAACTTCACCACATCGTTTTCAGAAATCTGATTCAGCTGTGTGGTGGCCGTCGACACAATATATGTGACATCCGTGGTGCCGAGCACATTGACATTTCCCCGGATATCCATTCGGTCGGAACGTCCCTTCAGCGTCGCGTCAAGATTGAGGAAAAGTTTTCCGTAGAGGTCGCTGCGCGCGCGGCTGTCGTTGCCCACGGGCTGGAAATTCGATGCGGAGAGATTCAGGTCGAAACCTATCGACGAGAAAGAGGAGGCATCCACGGTGCCATTGATGGAAAGCGGATTCGAATTCACTCCATAGATATTGAAGTTTTTGAATTTCACCATATTGTCGTCAACCTTCACAGAATCGTCCGGGAAATTCAGAGTGCTTCCGGCCATGGGAATCTTTGTGGAAACCGAATCGAAAGCGATAAATCCGTTCAGATGCGGCTTGGAGAAAGATCCGTCGAGCCGCATGGTTCCGTTGAGTCGGCCGTCAAGGATAGCCATATTGTCGAGGAAAGGATTGGCTATCGAAAGCGGGAACCGGGTGAGACGCACTCCGAGGCTGTCGGGCGACATCGCTCCGATCGAATCGGGCTTCAGCGAAGCGAACGCCTCGATAGCCCTTTGGCCGTTGATCTTCATGGCGGCTGTCACGTCGGTGTTTCCGCTCAGCGAATATCCTGCATCGACGTCAAGATTGAAGTTTCCGAGACGAGTGCGGTTATAGGTGAAATCGTTCAGATCCACAGTGCCGCTGCCCGAGAACCGCTTGTCGCCATACACCACATGCAGATCCGTATTGAGTGATCCTGTCATCGGGGGTGCGAATACCGACATCTTCAGGAAGTCCTCAAGACGCAGATTGTCGATTTTTGCATGCAATTCCTCAGCTCCGGCATTATTGGTTTCTGTGCGCAGAAGGATGCTGCTTTCGGCACTTTGTGCGCGTAGGTCGGCCTCGATGTGCTTGTTATAAATATTCAGGTCGATGAAGTTGTCGCCGTTTAAAGTCCACGGCATATATGCAATCGTGGATTTCAGAGGAGTGAAATGGACTGAGAGTGTGCTGTCGGCCATGGCGGCTGTCAGACCGAGTCGATATCCCGTTTCCCCCTTTATATCCTTCTGGCGGAGAGAGGCAGCCAGACGGTTCTGACCCACATATCCGTTAAGGTCTACCTGGGCGAAATCATCAAACGTTCCCGGGCGGTTGCCCATGTGAATGCGGTAGTCGAGGAGATTACGGCGTTCGTTGACCGAAAGCGTCAGCGTGTCGATATTCACCGATTTCGACAGGAATCTTGTGGCTCCGATATCGGCTCTCAGCAAAGAATCGTGAACCACCTCGGCATGAACCGTGTCGAGGCTCATTCCGTAGGGTGAAAGGAACTGATTGAGCAGACCTTTTCCCGAGGCTGTCATAGTGAGGTCGAACGGAGGGAGCAGCCGGCTCAGAGAATCCACGGCGATGTCGCGGCGGTCGATCTGCTTTATGGCCATATCCGAGACTTTGGTAAACGACTCGATAAGATTCTTCAGGCCGCTTCTGCTCTGGAAATCGAGATAGGTGAGATGTGAATCCACATCGATTTCCGTGGTGAATTCCGTAGTGACTACTTTTGCCTCAAGTCCTCCCGGCAGGTGGATATACTGTTCGGGAAGATTCCAGTTGAAATCCGTGAGACGGAGTGTGGCATCGTAGATCCATTTCTCGGGGCTTGCTGTTCCTGCAAGGTCGATAATTCCGCTTCCCTTGTTCATTGTCTCGCTCAGGCCAAGCTGCATAAGGTCGAGATCACGCAGATTAGCTTTCAGATCAAATGTATAGTCGTCGGGATGAATAGAGCCTGTGCCGTCGATATCGAAATCGAGCCCCGGATTTTCGGAGAGTGCGTAGATTTCGAAATTTCCATCGGGACGGAGGGCGATATCGGCCTTAATGTCGCGATAAAGTTTCTTATTATATTCTATGGATGAAACATTGATGAGCGCGTTAGTGACCGCATGTCCGCTCACAGGATTGAATCCCGCTCCGTCGGCCTTGACCGTGGCCGACACCGAGCCGATTCCGAGACCGGGCATGAAACGCCCCACGGCCACATTATTCAGAGAGGCATCCACATCATAGCGTTCGGAATTAAGACTGACTCTGCCGTCGGCAGCCACATCACCCGCATCGCTGAGAAGGCGGAAATCCGCGCCATAGGTGTCGCGGTCGGCAGTGGCTGTTCCCTTGATAGTGAAGGCCGGGACATGAAGATTCGACGCTCCTGTGAATTTATCGATAAGGGATGGATCGGAGAGCGTCCCGTCGAAATCGAGAAAAGCCCGCAGTTTCTTATATTCCATGGGATTCTCCGCATATCCCCTTGCCTTGAGGGCAATCACCTCCCTGAGAGCCACGTCGAGACGGGGAATCTCCATCTTTCGGAGCGAACCGGAGGCATCGAGATCGAGAGAAATGGGATTGCGGGCCGGGATTTTGGATGTATAGCTCTTCAGCGAAGGCATGAAAGCATCAATATCGGGAAGACCTATTTTGGCGGAAGCCTTCACAGAAGTGGATGCATCCGGATTGAGCTGCATCAGAGCGAAAGGCACATCGGCATTTGCACTTATGGAGGAATAGAGAGTGCGCAGAGCCACATTCTCCATAGTCAGCCCGATTGAATCCACACCGATGGTTCCTTTGCCGGCGGTGATCTGCAGGCCGCTTCTTTCACGGGCTTCAAGACGGGTGATCGGAAGCCGCACGGTGGAAGCCTCGTTATAGAAACCTCTCATTCCGATGGCCACATCGTCGACTTTGATATAAGCCGGGTCGAATCCGGCGACGGGCTTGGCTCCTTTGGTGGCATAGATGGCGGCGAAGCCGTCGAGAGAAATTGAATCTCCCGAAATACGCATCGGCGGTCCTGAGGAGGGTTGCGAAGGGGGAGCGGGGTGGGCGGCTATCCATTCGGCGGTGGGGGTGATATAGCGGGCAGATCCGCGACTGACGGAGGCGCGCGACCATTTCACGGAATTGCTTCTGAGATCCACCACACCATCAAGAAGATGCATCTTTTTCACATCAAGGTCAAGGGTGTCGATAGTGGGCAGCATCGACATTCCGAACTTGAAATTTTCAAGAGTGAGATCGTGCGCAAGGATAAGGAAAGGGGTGGAAGCCGCAGAATCCGGAGGAGCCGGCTTCTGTTTCCAGACGTTCATATACAAGCTGAGGTCTCCATTCTTGGGATAAGCCTTGTTGAGATTGATTTCCGAAGTCCGTATATTGGCGAAACTCTTGTCGTCGACCTCGAGCACGCCAGCCCTGACTTTCAGGATCATGGATGAATCGGGCGAAAGCATTCGGTAATAACCGTCATTGAGCGTCAGGCGGTTGAGCTGCACGTCGAGTTCGAGGAGCGGGCGGAGCTTCACGTCGGCCACTGCCGATCCGGCATAAACCATAGTGTCGCCCGAAGCCTCCACCACAGAGACTCCGTCGAGCTCCAGGTCGAGAGGGAAGCGGAGCCGGAAACGGTCGATAGAGACTTTCATCCCAGTCGACTTATATACCACATCGCATGCCACATTCTTCACGAAAGTCTGAACCGGAGGGATATAAAGCAGAAAGGGGAGAATCAGAATAACCAGAAGAATCCACATCAGCGTCTTGAGGGGGATGCGGATCCAGGGAGAAGAAATCAGATGTTTCTTTCCCGCTTTGGATTCCGTGGCCATGTTTTCGGCGGTTGAATCCTCGGGGTCTGTATTTTTCCGTAGATCATCCATTGTCGGAAGGGGATAAGTCAGGTTGTATAATTAGCCATAGAGCGGCGAAAATGAAAGCACCGGAGCAATCGGCAATAATGTCGGCGGTCTCGAAAGATCTGCCGATCCCGAGCCAATGCTGCAGAAACTCTATTGCCACCCCGAAGAGAGAGGCTCCGGCGGCCGAAACAAGAGCGAAGAGAGAAGATATGTGCGAAGGGGAGACGCTTCTGTCTTTACGCGCACGATCGGCGCAGATCATGGCCGTCAGAAATCCGAACATAAGTGAATGCACGATTTTATCGGCTCCCGGAAAGAGAGGCGCCCGGATATCTCCGAAAGGACGGGGCGCGAGGGTGAGCCAGAGAATCAGGACCACAGTGACAGCGGTCAGTATCCATGGAGGAAGCGCACAAAGAATATGTCGGAAGCGTTTAGACATAGTCGCACTGTGAGAAGAGAAGGGATATAAAGCAATATAGATTACAAAAGTATCAATTTAAAAGGTAAACTCAAAATCGGATGTTAAGGTTCACGTAAAAAACGTAAAAAAAGGAAAGACCGCAATCCATGCGGCCCTTCCACGATTCCACTATAAACTATATCTAACTAAACTTGCGACATTCACACTTTCTCACGAAACCATAAATGTCTTATCCATATTGCTTTGTATCTATAAAACATTTGTTGTCTCCTGAAGTTTGTCCCCTGGGGAGAGATTAACACGAGATTTAACTTAGTCAACATTTGTTAACAGAGAATCCGCGTGTCGGGAGCCATAGCCCGTGGAAAGGGGTATAGTGGGATTCGTTATTTTTTCTCTTTTTCTCTGTCGGCGAGATATAGACCGTCAATGATGCCGTCGGCCACACCGATCTGCGGCACAATGATTTCCGATGCGCCGCAAAGGGAAGCGATATTGAGAAAAATCTCGGAAGCGGGTATTATCACATCGGCGCGGTCGTTGCGCATGGCGTAAAGATCCATGCGTTGCTCCATATCGAGAGGTTTCAGGATATGATACATCCTTGACAATTCGTCGACACTGAATGAAGATTTCTCCTTATCCTTGGTTTCAGCCATCTTGTAAAGCTTGTTGATATTTCCACCCGACCCGATAATGGTGATATCCGGATACCTGGAGGCGAGCTCCGAAACGAATTCGTTGAGCCGTGCCCATTCCTCCGGTTTGACCTTATCTGAAAGGATTCTCACGGTTCCGATATTGAAAGATGCTGAATCGAGCAATTTGCCGTCGGAAATGAAATTGAGTTCGGTGCTTCCGCCGCCCACATCGACATAAAGATAATTCCCATTGTCATGAAGTCCGGATTCGAGGTGATTGTTATAGACTATTCCGGCCTCCTCCTTCCCTGCTATTATCTCGATCTCGATATCTGTCTCCTTCTTTATATCCTTAATGATTTCCGAGCCGTTGCAGGCATCGCGCATGGCGGATGTGGCACAAGCCCTATAGCAATCCACATCATAAATCTTCATCAATTGTTTATACGCCTTCATAAGACGCACGAGATTTTCCACCTTCTTTTTCGAAACCTCCCCTTTCGCGAAAACGTCAAATCCGAGACGAAGGGGCACACGCAGAAGAAGAAGTTTCTTCAGCGAGAATTCCCTTGAGGGGGCGTCGTTGTCTACACGTTTTATAAGCAGACGCACGGCATTGGAGCCGATATCGATGGCCGCATAGGTTTTTTCTTTCATTTTGGCTTAGCTTTTTGTTTTCTTTTCGGATTCCGCCTCCAGTCGGTAGGTGTCGTAGAGGGATTCCTGAGATCTCACTTTCTCCCCTTTATGCGGAGGGAATAGATTTCTGCCCGACCCGTCCACGATTCGGCCATGGGTGTTGTCGGCCAGTCCGAGATCCACAGTGCGCAGCATGTCGGCTTTGATCATGGGATCCGACACAGGAGTCACCACTTCCACACGGTTGTCGAGATTCCGCGGCATCCAGTCGGCCGAACCTATGAAAGTTTTCTGTTTTCCACCCGCGTGGAAAATGAAGATTCGTGAATGTTCGAGATATCTGTCGATTATTCCCACGATTCTGATATTTCCGGTCGGTCCTCCGGGCCTGACATCAAGCGAGCAGTTGCCTCTCACAAGAAGATCGATCTTCACTCCCGCTTCGGATGCTTCATAGAGTTTGGCCACCATCTCGGTGTCGGTGATATGGTTTATCTTGATTTTAATCCAGGCTTTCTTCCCTTTGCGTGCAGCATCGATCTCATTGTCGATAAGTCTGACAAACTGCTCCCTCATATTCACGGGAGAGACAAGGAGCGACTTGAAATACGGCTGGTTGAACGGACGTTTGATAAAACCGAACACAGCATCCACATCCTTCACTATGGAATGTCGGGCGGTCATCATGAAATAATCGGTATATACGCGCGCGTTTCCTTCATGGAAGTTCCCGGTTCCGATCAGAGCTATGTTGCGTCCGTATTTCAGGCCTATATGTATTATTTTCGAGTGGATTTTCAACCCCTCGACGCCAAACACCACATTAATGCCCGCATCCTGCATACGCTTGGCATAATGAATATTCGATGACTCGTCAAACCGGGCAAGAAGTTCCACCACGGCAGTGACTTTTTTTCCGTTGCGGGCGGCACAGATCAGGGCTTCCACCACTTTCGAATCACGTGCGAGACGATAAAGGGTTATCTTGATGCTTTTCACATTTTTCGACACCGCAGCTTCCTGAAGCATGCGGATCACATAATCGAAACTATGATAGGGCACATGGATGAAACGGTCTTTTTCAGAAATCAGGTCGAGGAGAGAGTCGTCGCCCTTTAGTTCCGGCTTTATGATCGTTTTCCAGAGAGGATATTTCAGATCGGGACGACATGAGGCCGGAAACGACATGAAATCCTTATGGTTCTGGTAGCGTCCCGAAGCCTTGACTGTGTCGAGACGGTCGAGCTGAAGCTTCGACATGAGGATGTCAAGGAGCCCGGCAGGCATCCCTGCGTCGTGAATCACACGGAGCGTCGCTCCCTTCTTTCTGCTTTTCACGGCTTTTGAGATTTTCTCGAGCGGACCCATCCTGAGATCATTGTCGACCTCGAATTCTGCGTCTTTTGTGAATTTGAATGAATAGGCCTTGAATTCGGTGAATCCCATTCCGGTGAAAATCATCGGGAGCGCCAGACGGATCACATCATCGAGATACATCACATATTGTTCGCCTTCGCGGGAGGGAAGCACGATGAAACGTCCGCATTTATCCGAAGGAAGTTCAATTATGGCATATTCGCGTTTTCGTGTAGGGCCGTCAAGGTCGACAGCCAGATAAATCCTGTCGTCGCTTTCGCGTGAAAAACCTGTGAGCCGTGAAAGCCATACGGGAGAAACGAATCCCGAGATCTTCTCTCTGAAAAGGCATTTGGCGAAATGGAGCTGGCTTTCATCGAGCTGACATTCATTCACAAGATGTATCCCGTCTCTGAGCAAATCTGAAGTGACCTCTTTTACGGCAACATTATATTCATCGGCAAAAGCTGAATCCATTGCGGCGATTCGCGCGAAAAGATCACGCGCTTTGGCACGATGGACCTTCATCTCCTTGTCTTTGGCCTGCATTCCCGCCAGACGCGAGAGTGAAGCCATTCTCACACGGAAGAATTCATCGAGATTGTTGGAGTAAATGCCTAAGAAAGAGAGACGTTCGAGGAGAGGGATATCATTGCGCCGCGCCTCTTGCAGAATGCGGTGGTTGAAATGCATCCAGCTGAGGTCGCGGTCAATGTAAGGAAACTTATCACAGGATTTGTCAGACATAGTTTCAGCGGATTAGACAGAATGGATATGTCAATGGTGTGTTTTTCGTTGTTCAAACGTTTTCCATTAGATTCAAGGGATGGAAGTTGTTCAGACAGCTTCAGAGGATCAGTTTGATAATTTAACAATGAATCCTTGTCATTGGTTCGAAAGGGAATCACCGGCGGATGTTTCAGTCGGCCACTTTCACACTCTTCTCACCCGAACGAATAATGAAAACACCCTTTCCAGGCATGATCGTGGAGGAATCTCCGGAGTAGATACGGCGTCCGTCGATTGTAAAGATTTCCACTGGTTTATCGCTTATGAAAGATATTGATCCGCCGGCGGATGTAACCGAAAGAGATGATGTCTCGGGAGATCCGATACCGGTAATCACACCATTCAGAAACTGATTCCATGGGTAGCTCTTTTTATATTCCTCCACCTGGGCGTCGGTGAGTTTGCTGCCGAAAACGAGTTCGGCATTCTTGTAGATATCCGGATTGAAAATTTCGGATTCCGGTTCGACCACAGGCACATCCGGACGGTTGATTATGATTTTCTTCAGAGTGGGGATGTTGAATGCTCCTGCACCGATCAGGAGATCGTCGTATTTATCCGGAATGTCGTAAGGATCGTCGGCTAAAGTGAGTTCGGTGATTCCGCTTCCTACGAAAGCGTCAGGTGCGATCTTTGTGACGAAAAACATATATTTGTCTTCTCCATTCACATAATGCACTTCGTATGGGATTATAACCGAAGATGGAAGATCGGATGTATATCCTGTGATTGTGGCATGATCGTAGCTGTCGATGTCATATTTTATTCCATCTATGGCGATCTGGGCCGCGGGAACGGTTACGGACGACGCTGTAATTATCAATAGCGTGAGAATCAGCTTAAAGGCAGTGTTTTTCATATCGGATAATTCAATTAATAAGTAGATATAATATATAGTTGTCGGGGGCAGGCAAAAAAGAATTAGCCTGCCGGAGTCACAGACTTTGTTTTAAATATGAACACCGGATTCGATACAAATGTTTATGAGAGATTTTTCACGGGGTCTTGGATTTTTTTACAGGAATCCTCCGGACGAAAGAAACAGTGATGAACATTTGTTGCGGGAAAGGACATAAATTGAGTGGCAATTCGAGAAAATATTTGTATCTTCGCGAAGAATTGACTAAATGAATTTCTTAGAGTGTGTTTGTTTTTAAATGATAATATCAAGAACTTTAATGGGTTCATTTATTTTTAATTCGGTTTAAAAGTAGACACACTCTTAAACAACTTCAATAAAATCTTTTGAAACAGATAATAGCCTATTTATGAACAAATACTTGCCGACAATCATGATTCTCTCTCTTCTCTCTCTCGGAACTGCCTGTTCGGGTTCAGAAAAAAGGAATGACAAAACAGACACAACGGAAGACAGTGTTGTTCCCATGAGCGAACTCGCGCAACCGGCCGATACGATCGATTCCATCAGCATATATTTTTCCGATGATCTCAAGGCGTTAAGGATCCGAGGTGATGTGGAGCACAGAAGCGCCGTGCGCAATGATCCGGGAATGATTTATCCGGAACCGGTTATGGAACTTGAGTTTGATGAATCCGGATCACTCCTGAGTTCGCTTAAGGGGATTTATGCCAAAACCGACAGTGCGGGCTTCAATTATGAATTTTCCATGAATGAGGGCGACGGCACATCCTGGGTGATGACATATACCGAATTCAACGAAGAGGGCTACCCTGTGAAATCCGAGATAGAGGAGGATGGCCCGCAGGGAAGCGCGGAGGTAAAGCTTCAGTATTATGGATACAGCTATGATTCGAAAGGAAACTGGGTGTTGCGCACTGTGGCCATGAACCGTGTCTTCACCGATATAGAGACAGGAGAAAAAACAACCTCTTCCCATCAATGGAAAGAGGTGTGCAGTTATAAATATCGAGAATAGGGGGCTGGTTCGGTCGGGGATCTTCATAGGTAGACCATGGCTTTTCAGCTCAGATGATTTCGCAGAGTCTTTATCATGTAGGGAGACACATTGTCGGTTCTTTCCATTTGCTCAAGCAGCTCCGCCGCAAAAGGGAGTCGCTTGAATAGCCGAAAGGCGAGCATATCGGCCTCCTCCTCGTTGGCCGCTTCGGCCGCCAGTCTGACAGCCGTCTCCATCGAGACCTCTGCCGGAGGGAAAAGATAAGAGGCGAGCAGACGGGATTCTCTTACATGTGTCTCGCTCCAAAGGCGTTCGGCCAAAGCCATATCCTGCTTTAAATCTCTTGCAATCTCCGCAAGCTGAGGCACCTGCAGACCGAAAATCACGCTATATCCCGAATGACGTCGCAAAGCATCGGCCAATATGCCATTGCGGAAAGCGAAGAAACGCTGTTTGATGTCTTTGACAATCTGATCCATTTTGTATTATTATGATACGGGCCCCGCATGGCGAGCATGCGGGGCCCGGCTTTGACAGGAGATATCACTTGGTGAGAGGAGAATAGTCGCGGGAAAGGCGAAGCATCTGTTCCGTATAATTCTCGGGATATGAGATAGTGACGTCTGTGATCTCGCCGGCTGCATCATATACAGGGGTATACACCGGGTTGATGAATCCGCGGTAGGGAGGGATATCGAGCTTCGAGAAGCGTTCGAGCACTTCCTTGTGGAGCTTGGGATCGACCTTGACCGCATACTTCTGTATCAGATCGTTGCCGCCCTTATAGTCGCCTTCGCTCTTGATGCGCTGGATTTCGGCAAGAAGATTTCCGAAAAGCTCCCGCATCTTCGGATAGTCGTTGATCTTCACATAGGTCTTGCCGCCTTTCTTCACGAGATCAACAACATTCTTGCCGCCCTTCCCTTTCTTTCGGCCGTTTTCAAGCACCCATTTGGCGATGAGCTGACGGTTGCGCATGTGGGCCTCCTCGATATCGTTGCCCGGCTCGATACGGTTGAGCTGGGTCATAAGGCCATTGAGCATATATTTGTAATATTCCGCCCGGTAGGCATCGGGGTTGTCGAGGATACCGAGCTCGAGAAGCTTTGGATCGGCAAGATAGTAGAGAGCGAAAAGATCGGCGCGGGCCTCTTCGAGAGCGCTGCCGTTTTCCTTGAGAGCATCCTGGTCGACACCTGGAAGGAGACGGCCGGAAGCATGTCCGAGACACTCGTGGAGATCCGTGTGGAGCATATCCGTGATATAGAGATAGTCGTCCATAAGTTTGGAAGTCGGGGCATCGATCACGAATTCCTCATTGAATCCATTGCCATGAGAAGCCATGTCGTAGGCCTCGGTAATATTCTCGAGGGTGACTGATTTCGAGCCGTGCTGGGCGCGGATCCAGTTGGAATTAGGAAGATTTATACCGATAGCTGTAGATGGGAACGCATCTCCGGCAAGCATGGCTGCGGTGATCACTTTTGCCGAAACCCCCTTCACCTTATCCTTGCGGAAACGGGGATCGACAGGAGAATGGTCTTCAAACCATTGCGCATTGCTCGAGATAGTCTCTGTGCGTGCAGAGGATTTTGAATTCTTGAAATTGACGTAAGACTCCCAGGAACCGGTCATGCCCAGAGGATCGCCATAGCTCTCGATAAAGCCGTTCACGAAATCGATATCCGACTTCGTGTCTTCAGCCCAGAGAATGGAGTATTCGTCGAAAAGTTTGAGATCTCCGGTCACATAATAGTCGATGAGCTTGGTGATATATGCTTTCTGTGCGTCGTTCTCAGCCACATTCTTGGCCATGTCGAGCCAATAGATGATCTGTGCGATAGCCGGGCCGTAAAGTCCGGTGAGGTGATATTTCTCCTCCTTCAGTTTGCCGTTTTCCTTAACCACCTTCGCGTTCAGTCCGTAGGATACGGGAGTTTCGTCGGCGGGATCTTTCATTTTGGCATAGAAATCCTCTACTTCAGCCTGGGTCACGCCCTCGCCATAGAGATTGGAGGCGGAAGTGGCCACCACATCCTGTGTGCCATCCTGGTTCACTCTCTTGGCCATCACTGTCGGATCGAAAATCACGGGGATAAGCACTCCAGTCATCTGCTCGCGGGTCTGGCCGGCCTTGAGCGGGAGATCGGCGTCGGCAATCCCCTTCACGGCCTCCTCGAAAAAGGCCTGGGAGAATTCGGGGCGGAACTTGTCGGTGGAATAGTGGTGATGGATGCCGTTGCCAAACCATACCTGCTTCAGATATTTCTCAAACGCCTTGAAATCGGCCGAATTGCGGTCGCCCTTATAATCTGTGTAGATTTTCTCAAGAAGCTGACGGATCTGAAGATTATATTTTCCGTTCTGATCCCAGAGGATATCGCGGCCCATCTGAGCGGCCTGCGACAGATAATAAAGCATTTTTTTCTGTTCGAGAGAGAGACGGTCGTATTCGGGCACTTCATAACGAAGCACCTCGATATCGGCGAAGCGATCGACATGATAGTTGAAATTCTTGTCGACCACAGCCTGCGATTGCATTGTAGCCATGGTTCCGATGATTAATGTCGGGATTATTTTATTCATCTTTTATGATATTGAAGTTGTTTAGACTGATTTACTAATGTTGAATGAAGAAGAAAAACTTTCTTTTATTAATCTTTTCGGATCTTTTTGTCCGCTCCCGCGCCTCTCATCGGCACCGACCGAAAGGTTGCCGCCTCTTCGAGTTCCGGGAATAGCCTTGGAAATCTCTCACACACGTTAATAAAAAGATGTTTAACAACTTCATTGCCAGATAGTTCCCGTGAAATGCCCCGGCGATGTCATTCCACATGGAGCACGAGCCCTTTGAGATATTCGCCTTCGGGGTGTGAAATGTCGATGGGATGGTCGGCGGGCTGCGACAACTGATGGAGAATCCTCACCTTTCTGCCCGACTTTGCCGCCGCGCTGAACACCGCGAGACGGAACATCTCCCGGGATATGGCCTGCGAGCAGGAGAAAGTGAAAAGAATGCCTCCCGATTTGATTTTGTCGAAAGCCTTTCCGTTGAGCTTCCGGTAGCCGATAAGACCGTTCTTTATGGCCGAACGGTGCTTGGCGAAGGCGGGCGGGTCGAGAATGATAAGGTCGTATTTGTCTTTCTCCATGTCGTTGAGAAATTTAAATGCGTCGGTATCATGGGTTTTATGGCGCGGATCTCCCGGGAAATTCAGGTCTATGTTCGCATCCGTAAGAGCCACGGCCTTCGATGAGGAATCGACCGAATCCACGGAAAGGGCGCCTCCGCGCATGGCGTAGACGGAGAATCCACCGGTGTAGCAGAACATGTTAAGCACCTTTCTTCCTCGAGAGAATTTCTCGAGCAGGGCGCGGTTTTCGCGCTGATCCACGAAGAAACCTGTTTTCTGGCCCTTGAGCCAGTCGATATTGAATTGCAGACCATTCTCCAGCGCGATGTTGCCGTCGTAGGCGCCTATGAGATATTCATTTTCCGGATCGAGGTGGGCCTTATAAGGGAGAGTGGTTTCCGATTTATAATAGACATTTCTGATTCGGGCGTCGGGGAGCATTGTCAGCGCGTCGGCAACCTTGCGGCGTTCGAAATGCATACCGGGAGAATGAGCCTGCACCACAGCCGTATCTCCATAGATATCCACCACCAGACCGGGAAGGAAATCACCCTCACCGTGCACAAGACGGAAACAATTGTTGTCTTCGCGAATCAGTCCGAGACTCTTGCGGAGATCGAAGGCCGACCGCAGGCGCGTGTAGAAGAAATCTTCCGGAATAGAATCCGCACCGAATTCGAGTATTCGCACGGCGATGCTGCCGATCTGGTAATGTCCCGTGCCGAGCACATTCCCTTTGCTGTCGGTCACGGTCACGGTCTCTCCCTCTTCAATATCTTCGGGTAAAGAGGCGATCGCTCCGGAAAACACCCAGGGATGATGCCGGAGGAGTGACTCCTCTTTCCCCGGTTTCAGTTTTATAATCTTGCTCATAAGTCGGATTACTTAAATAGTCTTACAATGTCCATTCCGTTGGCATAGAGAAGGAGGAGAATAAGAATCACCATACCGGTTATCTGTGCGTATTCAAGGAATTTCTCACTCGGTTTCCTGCCGGTCACCACTTCATAGATGAGAAACAGCACATGTCCACCGTCGAGCGCCGGAATGGGGAGGATATTCATGAAGGCGAGCGCCACGGAGAGAAAGGCGGCTATGTTCCAGAAAGCTATCCAGTTCCATTTCTCCGGGAAAATCGATCCCAGCGAGCCGAATCCGCCGATGGAATTCGCGCCCTCTTTAGTGAACACCTGGGTCATCGACTTGGCATAGGCCGTGAGTTTGTCGGTCCCCATCTCGATTCCTCTCGGCACAGACTCGAGAAGAGAATAGTTGATCTCCTTCGAATTGAAGAATACCGAGGGATCCACCTCCAGCCCCACGCCCATTTTGGAACTTGACGAGAGCTTAACGGGTTTGACGATTGTGTCGGTTCCGCTTTTCGAGGCGCGCGCTATGGTTATATCCACAGTCTGATTGTCGTGTCCCTTTAGAGTCGACATGAAAGAAGTGAGGGTAGGAGTCTCCACCGAATCCACGGCAAGGATGCGGTCGCCCTTAAGAATGCCCGCCTTGTCGGCGCCTTCGCCCATCATCACCTGGCTGATCTGCGCCGGGAAACGGTATGCGAAAAACATTATAGCGGCCGTATCGCTCTTGGCCTCCTCTTCCAGGCGGAAGATAAACTTGTCGGGAATCTCTATGTCGGTTTCCTTTCCGTCGCGAAGCACAGTCACCCTTTTTGCCTGCATCATCTTCATATAAGAGTCGGCAGGATTCTCAAGAGCCTCGCCGTCGGCCCGAAGAGGGATATCTCCGTTATGGAATCCCGCTTTCCGGGCCTCGCCCGAAAACTCCATTCCCATTTTAGCCTCGTTGAAGGGAACGTATTTCTCACCTGTGGCATACACAATGCCGGCATAGATGATGATGGCGAGAAGAAAATTGAAAAGCACACCGGCAATCATTATCAGCAGGCGCTGCCATGCCGGTTTCGAACGGAATTCCCACTTCTGCGGCTCTCGCTTCATCTGCTCCGTATCCATCGATTCGTCGATCATGCCGGAAATCTTGCAGTAACCGCCCAGCGGAACCCATCCTATGCCATATTCCGTATCGCCCCAGAAAGAGGATTTTGCCGGGGATTCTTTCTTCTCCCCGGTCTCTGTCGGGGCACATTCCTTCGAAGAATCCCCATTGGCTTCGGCGGCGTCCGACGCATCGTTGCCGGCGCCCTTCAGTTTCTTCGTCTTGCCAAAAAATCCGATATATTTATTCGGTTTCCATTTGAAAATCTCTTTCCAGGGATCAAAGAAGATATAGAATTTCTCCACCC
>X247_Common_Hamster__coassemble_6_pt1 | contig 27913 bp, 23 predicted proteins | sample X247_Common_Hamster__metabat2_high_PE_003 | metagenome-assembled genome bin X247_Common_Hamster | reverse complement strand
CCTAAAGCCCTTAAAGCCCCTAAAGCCCTAAAGCCCTTAAAGCCCTTAAAGCCCCTAAAGCCCCTAAAGCCCTAAAGCCCTTAAAGCCCTTAAAGCCCCTAAAGCCCTAAAGCCCTAAAGCCCTTAAAGCCCTTAAAGCCCCTAAAGCCCCTTAAAAGCAGCCTCTAATCCCCATCCTTTATAATAGCCTTGTAAATTTACAAAGAAATAACGAGAATGCAAGCGAGAATGCTTTAAAAAGCAAATCCATTCAAAAATTAACGAACTATTGTTATCAGAAATTATGTAATCCGGCATTGGTCCTGGTACACTCCAATCAGACCAATAATAAGGGGGACAAATCAAATGCACCGTGACGCATTTGTGACGAATTCGTAGTAAAAACAGCAATAAAGTGGCAGAATTTAGTTGTTTGGAGGCTTAAAATTTTAACCCGGCAAAAATTAAAAACAGCCGCCTGAAGGGGGTTAGGCGGCTGTTTTGAAAATCGTTAGTGTTAAGTTGTTCCTGGAGCGGTAAGCGAGGCTCGAACTCGTGACCCTCAGCTTGGGAAGCTGATGCTCTACCAACTGAGCTATTACCGCATTCGGAAATATGACTGTTTTTGTGTCTTATTTCCTTCTTTGCAAAGTTAATCTATTTTTATCGGAAAAACAAGATTTGTTTGTATTTTCTCTCTTTTATTGTTAATTTCGCATCGCTTAACTAATCTTTTCCCATTTATAATGGGCTTTTTCTTATTATTTCCCGGATTCTCAGTGTGAGTCCGTTTAACCTTTTTATCATGATTAATTCCAAATCTTTTTGTTTAGGTTTCTTATTTATTGCGTCGCTTTGTATCTGTTTCGGAGAATCGCGCGCGGAAGAAACGGATGCAGATGGCTTTCCTGTTTTCTATCTTCGTGGAGAAATGACCTCTGAGAAATGGAGCGTGGATCCAAGCTATAAGTTTTCGCGTAACGGGAATGTCTATACTCTTGATGTCGCTTCTCTTGACGGCAGTTTTAAAATCTCCAACAATGACTGGACTCTGAATTTCGGCGCCGTGTCTGCCTCTATGAGCGAGGTTGTGGCTCCGACGCGTGTTGACGGCATTTTCGCAGGTCCGAATTACCATGCTTCAAATCTGAAAGATCTGAAAATAAGGTTTGTGTATGCCAGCGAAAAGAAAACACAGATCTTTTTCACAGATCCTTCGGGAGAAATTCCCGTGACAGGCCTTTCGAATACGCTTCCGGTACTTTATGTGAATGTGTATGATTCCCTGGGATATTATAACGATGAGATAATCGACAGAAACCTTTCCCATAAGAATTATCTGAGCGGGGAATACTGGCTCGATACCAATGGATGCAAATGGATGGAGGATGCAGGAGCCGTTTCTATCGGTTCCGGGAATTCGCCCCTGCCCCTTGAGATCAAGGCCAGGGGGAATTATACCCGCCTTGCCTTCTCCAAGAAGCCTTTTAAACTGAAGTTAGGTAAGAAGCAGAGCCTGCTGGGGATGACGAAGAGCAAGCATTATGCCATACTCGCCCATGCCGACGACAACAAGGGATATCTGAAGAATTTCACCGGTTTTAACCTCGGGAAACGAATCGGGTTGCCGTGGACTCCCGCCATGCAGCCTGTGGAGGTTGTGATCAACGGCGATTACCGAGGTCTTTATTTCCTTACGGAATCGATCCGTGTGGGCGACGACCGTGTGCCTGTGACGGAACTTGACGACAATGTGTCGGATCCGGCCCTCGTATCCGGAGGATATCTTGTGGAGCTCGACAATTATGACGAGGAGAATCAGATCCGCATGACCGAGAAGGGATCCGGCCCCGGATATAAGGATATGCTTCGCATCACATTCGACACGCCGGAGGTTTATTCCGATCTTCAGCGCCGCTTTGTGAGCGACCAGTTCTCAGCCATGAATGATCTCATCGGAGATAATTCCGACAGTCTCTGGAGCTATATGGATCTTGATGATGCCGCGCGCTATTATCTTGTGGAGGAAATCATTTCCCATGTGGAGGCTTATCATGGATCCACATATCTTTTCCGCGAGAGGGGAGAGGGTGAGAAATGGCATTTCTCACCGCTCTGGGATTGCGGAAATGCCTATAACGGGCCGACAAATGATTTCTTCTATCTTCATACACCATTCGGCGCCACATGGATTCCTTCGATCAGACTCAACGCTAAATTCAACGAGAGGGTCAACCAGACCTGGTTGTGGTTTCTTTCCACAAGGATGGATGGATTTTTCGATGACATAGACGCTTATGTGGATCATATATCGGAAGCGGCCAAGGCCGACAGAAAGAGATGGAACGGCAAGCCGCTTCCCGACTATCCGGGAGCCAATCCGGTGGTGGACAACTCCGATATGCAGAAACGAAAAAAAGAGGTGGTGACACATCTGCAGGCAAAGATAGAATGGCTCAAGGGGAAATTTGGCGACTACACTGCGAGCCGCTTTCCTGAACCCGCACGGGATACAACACCCGCCGCTCCACTTCCGGAGTATGCCAAAGTGTCGGGAATAGATGACATCGACATCGACAAAAAGAATGAATCTCCGGCAGAAGTGATTCTGAACCTTCAGGGAATAAGGGTTAAAGACATGATTCCCGGAGAGATCTACATTGTGAAACGCGGCAACAAGGTGGAAAAACGCATGGCGACATCGAGATAAGATATCAAACATAGAAAACAGAAACAGGCCGGGGCCGGATCCGCAAGGATCCGGCCCCGGTGTGGGTCTGAGGGAGGAAGCGTCAGCCTACCATGCGGGAGAGGAATGCTGTGAATATAAAGCCGAAAAAGAATGTGATGCCTATCCACATCTTTGCCTTGCGGGCGTAGTCGTGAGATTTCCTTGCATATCCCTCTCTCTCTTCGGGGGAGTAGAGGTCGCGGTTATGCTCTTCGGAACTCCTTTCCGCCTCTTTCCATGCTCTGCGGCTCATAATCGCGAAATAGAGGGCAACAAGTCCGATGAGCGGGAAACGCAGGATAAGCGTGATCAGAGCCGGGAAAATCAAAGAACGGGGCTCGACATTGATATTCTCCACAGGAGAGTTGATTGTCGGATCGGCATTTCCCTGCCGGGCGTAATTGCGGTAGCGGAGGGGAAAGTCGGAATATGGATCGCCGTCGTGAGAAGGCACAGGGACGGGCGTCTGCTCGGGTTCGGGATGCATCAGGAAGAAAATGCGCTGTCTGTAGAACCGACAGATCTCGGCCACATCTTCCGCCTTCTGCCAGTCGGACATGGTCTTGCACCAGACATAAGTGTCGGGGCGCACTCCGGCTGCATGAAGCTCTGCAAGTTCGTATGGCCCTTGCTGACGGCCGTCGATCATAGCGAAATATCTCATTCGGTTGTGGTTTTTCTGCGGTCTATAAATTTGCAAAGACCCCTGTGGAAAATAAACCGATTGCAGCGACCAGACCGATTCCGGCGATCACCAGCGAAATGATTGTCATGGTCTTGGCCGTCGAATTGGCAGAGTCTCCGAGTTCGGTGAGACCCATCATGTAATATTTGTTTGCCTTGTTGGCGTTCACAATGCCGATAATGCCGAAAACCATACCAAGGCATGAGAACACAGCTCCTGCAATTGTGCCCACAATCGCCCATGTGAGCCAGTTGGTATATCCGGGTGGATAAACGCCCATCCCTTGCTGATTCATAAAAGAATCCGGTTGCGCGAACGGAGGCTGCTGGCCGTAAGGATTCTGTCGGCCGAACGGAGGCTGCTGGCCGTAAGGGTCCTGCTGGCTGTAGGGGTTCTGCTGGCTGTAGGGGTTCTGCTGGCTGTAGGGGTTCTGCTGAGTGAATGGCGCCTGCTGACCATAAGGATTCTGCTGGCTGTATGGAGGCTGCTCCCCGTAAGGATTCTGCTGCGGCTCCGCATACGCTCCGAAAGCTGAATCTGCAAGAAGATCCGCGAGATCGGCCACTTCCGAAGCCGGAGCCCAGTCTTTCATTCCCTGGGTCCATACGATTGATTCGGGCGTGATGCCCTGAAGTCTGAGTTCCTCCTTGCTGAAAGGCCCGGCCTGACTGCCGTTGATTATAATGTAATACATAAGTTGCTTGTAATCGGTTTTTTTCTTAGACTCCGCTCTTTGCGAAATGTTTATTTTTTCTGTTTCTTCTTATTCTCCTCTTCATCGGCATATCTGTCGGGAAAAGAGAATTTCACTCTCGGCCGGCAGAGGGAATATACCACCAGTCCGATTCCCAGAAGAATAAAGGGGATGCTGAGGGCTTGTCCCATATTGATGCCGTATCTGGCAATCATTTCATACTCGGAAGCCACCTGCACATTCTTTACATATTCGATAAGGAGGCGAGGGAGGAAGATGCCTATAAAGAACACTCCCGTGATGAGCCATGGACGCTCCTGCGCGTTTTTCTTCCAATACATCCACATCAGCAGGCCGAAAAGGGCGAAATAGCAAAGCGCTTCATAGATCTGTGTGGGATGAGCAGGAACAGTCTCCCCGTTTCTGACAAAGAGGAACCCCCAGGGGAGGGATGTCGGGCCTCCGTAGATCTCGCTGTTCATAAGATTCCCCAGACGGATCAGGCCGCCCACTAAAGCGATAGGGATCACGATCTTGTCGAAAACCCAGGAAGCAGGCTTATGACTCACGAAATGAGAGAAAAGGAAGAGGGCAATGATGATTGCGATAGTGCCTCCATGACTTGCAAGACCGCCTTCCCATATTTTAAGTATGTCGCCTGGATGCTGAGAATAATAATCCCATTCATAGAAGAACACGTGTCCGAGCCGGGCTCCTATGAGAGTGGCCACCACCACATATACGAGAAGCACCCCGAGCCATTTCTCGGGAGCGCCTTCATGACGGAACATCTTCGCCACGATCGAATAACCGATTGTGAAACCAATGGCGAAAGCCAGTCCGTACCATCTCACGGCAAGCGGTCCGAACGAAAAGAGAATCGGGTCGGCGTTCCAGGTAATGTAATTTAAAAGATCTGTCATCGAAATGTCTTGATATTTGGCCCCCGCATTGACTTTACATGGGAGGGAATCTGAACGAAGCTCTGAAAGTTAAGGCTCCATTCTCCCAAAATTGTTAAAGCAGATGCCGGATCTCGGATCCGACATCTACTAAAGAACGTAATAATCCATATGTTTATTGGATAAGCAAGTGTTCGATTTATGAACACTTGCTTATGCCGATATCATTTGCCGACGATGGCCGCAGTGTCCTGGGCTATCATGAGTTCCTCGTCGGTGGGGATCACAACCACCTTCACCTTCGAGTCATCACCGGAGATGGTGACTTCCTCACCTCTCGATTTATTGGCCTCCTCATTGAATGTGATGCCAAGATAAGCGAGCTGGCGGCAGATGCGTTCGCGGGTCTGCGGCTGATTCTCACCCACACCGCCTGTGAATACGATCACGTCGACGCCGCCGAGCACTGCGGTGTAGGCGCCGATATATTTCAGGATGCGGTATTCATACATGTCGAGAGCGAGTTTTGCGCGTTCGTTGCCCTTCGCGATAGCGGCCTCGATGTCGCGCATGTCGTTGGAAATGCCGGAGACTCCGGCCACGCCGCTTTCCTTGTTGATCAGATTGAGCAAGCCTCTGGCATCAAGGTTGAGACGCTCCATAAGATATACGAGAGCACCGGGATCCACATCTCCCACGCGTGTTCCCATCATAAGGCCCTCGGTCGGAGTGAGACCCATGGAAGTATCCACCGATTTTCCATCCTTGATGGCTGTGATCGAGCCTCCGTTGCCGATGTGGCAGGTGATGATGCGCTGCTTGTCGTAAGGGATGCCGAGGAATTCGCATGCACGATGGGAAACATATCGATGGCTTGTGCCGTGGAAACCATAGCGGCGCACGCCATATTTCTCATAATCCTCATAGGGGAGGGCATACATATAAGCCTTGGCGGGCATTGTCTGATGGAAGGCGGTGTCGAACACAGCCACCTGCGGAATGCCGGGCATAAGCTCGGTCACGGCCTCGATGCCGGTGATATTGGCCGGGTTGTGAAGCGGAGCCACGGGATAGCACTCCTTTACGCGCTCTATCACCTCGGGAGTGATGAGCACCGACTTATTGAAATATTCCATTCCATGCACCACTCTGTGGCCCGCGGCCTCTATTTCGTCGAAGCTTTTGATCACACCCGTCTCGGGATCGGTGAGCACTTTTGCCACCTGCTTGATGGCCTCCTTATGGTCGGGCATGGAAACGTATACAGTTTCCTTTGAGCCGTCGGGGAGCTCGAATTTGAGGAAAGAATCCTCGAGTCCGATTTTCTCCACGCCGCCTTCTGCGAGCACTTCTTTAGTAGAGGAGTCGATAAGTTTATATTTCACACTGCTGCTTCCGCAGTTAAGAACAAGTATTTTCATTTTTATGTGAATAGTGGAAAGGAATGTGATCAGAGGTTTTTGTCGCCTATGGCCTGGTTGCAGGTCACGATGATGGTGTTGATGATATCCTCTACGGTAGCGCCGCGTGAGAGGTCGTTGACAGGAGCTGCGAGACCCTGGAGAATCGGGCCCACGGCTCCGGCTCCGGCGAGACGCTGCACGAGTTTATAGGCGATATTACCCACTTCGAGCGATGGGAATACCAGAGTGTTGGCATGACCGGCCACGGGAGATCCGGGGGCCTTCATTCCGCCGATAGCGGGCACGATGGCCGCGTCGGCCTGGAGTTCGCCGTCGATTTTGAGAGAGGGATCAAGCTCATGAGCCAGTCGGGTTGCCTCGATCACCTTGTCGACACGCTCATGCGTGGCGCTTCCTTTGGTGGAGAAGCTGCACATTGCCACCACAGGATCGAGACCGGCGATATTCTTTGTGGTGCGGGCTGTAGCCACGGCGATCTCCGCGAGTTCCTTGGCAGTGGGGTCGGGCACAACAGCGCAGTCGGCGAAAACGAGCATATTGTCTTCTCCGAAAGGACATTTCTCAGGAAGGAGCATGATGAACGCGCCGCTCACCACGGAAATTCCCGGTTTGGTCTTCAACACCTGGAAAGCTGCGCGGAGCACATGGGAAGTGGGGCTGAGCGCACCGGCCACCATGGCGTCGGCATCGCCGCGCTTGATCATCAGACATCCGAGATAGAGGGGGTTGAGCACAGTCTGACGGGCCTGGTCGATGGTCACGCCCTTGCTCTTGCGGAGCTCGCAGAAGAGCTCGGCATAGGGCTCTGTGACGGTGATGTCGTCGGGATTCACAATGCTGGCTTTCTCGATGTGGGGAAGACCGAGCTCGAAAGCTTTGGCGAGGATTTCATCACGTTTGCCGATAAAGATTACGTCGGCGATTTTATTGGCAAGCACGCGGTCGGCGGCCTGAAGGGTACGCGGTTCGAGAGATTCGGGGAGCACGAGTCGCTGGGGATGCTGCTGCGCTTTCTTTGAAAGTCTTTCAAAAAGTGTCATTTTCCTTAGATAGTTTTATTTGTGTTTCCCGCTCCCCTGTATGGGAACAACCGGATGATTTCCTGAAATTCCGGAGGGGGGATCATTCTTCGCGGAGGGGCGGGCTGGTATTTCGGTTCGCTATTTTGGGCCGGGAGAGAGCCAATGATGCAAAGATATAAAAAAAGTGGGAAAGGGAGATAAGAAATGGCTATAAAATAGGAAAATTGATGATTAATTTTACGCTCTCGCCAATAATGACTAAATTTGCGGAAAATATGTTTCCGCATGTCAGGCAAGAATGCGGAATCCAACATCATAATCAGAATGCGAATAATCAAACGGCTGTACTGGTTCATATTGAAGAGCTTTCTTCCACTTTTCGCGATGACCTTCTTCATCGTTCTCTTCATCGTGCTAATGCAGTTTCTTTGGAAATATATCGACGACCTTGTGGGAAAAGGCCTCACGATGGATGTTCTTGCCGAGCTGTTTTTCTATGCGGCGGTGAGTATGGTGCCTATGGCATTGCCTCTTGCCATACTTTTGGCGAGTCTGATGACTTTCGGCAATCTGGGCGAGAAATCGGAGCTAACGGCCATAAAGGCCTCCGGGGTGTCGCTTATCCAGGTGATGAAACCCCTGATCATCCTTGTGATGACAATAGCGGTGGGAGCATTCTTCTTCCAGAACGATGTGCTTCCAAAGGCGCAGGTGAAGATGTGGACTCTGCTTTTCTCCATGAAGCAGAAAAGTCCGGAGGTGGAGATTCCGGAAGGCGTTTTCTATGATCAGATTCCGGGCTATAATCTATATGTGAAATCGAAAAACAGGGTGACCGGAATTCTTCACGATGTCATGATATATGATGTGAGCAAGGGAGGCGACAACGCCACGATACTGATGGCCGACTCCGCGCGGCTTGCGTTCACCAAGGATTCCCGTTATCTCTATCTGCATCTATACAAGGGTGAGCAGTTTGAGAATCTGCGCGAGCAGCGGGCGCTCGACCGCAATGTGCCGTTCCGTCGCGAGTCGTTTCTCGACAAGGAGGTGCTTATACCATTCGATGCCAACTTCAACCGGCTCGACGAGGGGGGCATGCGTAAGCAATATGTGGGTAAAAACATCAAGGAGCTGCAGGCCACGATAGATTCCGTGTCGGTGCGTGTGGATTCGATGGGCAACGAATATTCGCGCGAACTTCGCCGGAGCGCCTTCCCGATAGCCATCCCCCGGGGATATGAATACGACAGCCCGCAACAGCTGCCCTCCACGGTCTCGCCCGGAGAGAAGAAGGCTCCGGAGAGCTTGAAGAATGAAAAGAAGGAAGTGGTTCCGCTTGATCTCGATTCTCTGATCAGAAGTCTGACTCCTGTGGAGCAGGGAAGCATGGTGAAGGTGGCGAGAAATCTCAATGAATCGAGACGTGGGGAAAATCAGTTCCGTGCCGCTCTGATGAGCGATGAAAACAAGATAATACGCCGGCATGAAATCGAGCTTATAAAGAAGTTCACTCTTTCGGTGGCATGTATAATATTCTTCTTTATCGGCGCTCCGTTAGGCGCCATCATCCGCAAGGGAGGTCTCGGCACTCCGCTGGTGATTTCCGTGCTTCTCTTCCTCGTGTATTACATCATAGACAACACAGGCTACAAGATGGCCCGCGACGGGCATATAGCGGTATGGATAGGAATGTGGCTTTCCACAGCCATATTGCTTCCCCTGGGAATATATGTCACGATAAAGGCCATGAATGATTCCTCGGTGTTCAACAAGGATCTCTACGTTCAGTTTATCCATCGGGTGTTCGGCATCAAGGATGTGCGTCATGTCCCGCTCAAGGAGGTGATTATCCACGACATCTCGCTTTCGAGATCGAGGGGAATGCTTGCCGTGGTGTATGGCTACGCCACGGAGTGGCTGCGGCGCAACCGCCGATTCATGGGCTATGCCCGATATTGGGACAAGGGTTACGACATAGCTTCGATCATGCGCATATCGGAAGCGACCGATAAAGTGGTGGAATATATGAGCGACAGCCGCGACATACGCGTGGTCGACAAGCTCAATTCATTCCCCGTGCTGAAGCGTCTGTGGATCTATCGCCCCGTTTCGCGCCGCTGGCTCAGGCTTACGATGAAATATTTCATAATAGCCGGAGGCCCGATCTATCTGCTGAGCCTTATATACGGACGCCGCCTCAAGGAGGATATGGAGAAGATCCGCACCACATGCGGGGATGAATTGCGACTGCTGCGTGAGGAGGGGAAGAATGGATAACGGTTGGCGAAGATGGATATAAAAAAACCGGCTGCTCTCACGAGTAGCCGTTTTTATTAGCGATAATCGCTAATTTTACTTTAATGAACAAAAATCTATCTTCTTTCTGAATAATTAACAATATGAATGTATAAAAGTTTTGGATAAATTGACTTTAACAATTGTTAAATTTACAATCATTTCCATAACGCTCTGTATTATAATGATATGATGATATGAATAAAAGATGATTCCATTCATTTTTTTGTCATAATGACAACAAGCTCTTGCCCAATATCGGCTGATTTGGGAAAATCAGAGGAATTTAGTAATTTTGTGGTATGAGAACAGATAAGGAACTCGAGGGCGTGACCCTTCTCGGCAACCAGGGCACGGTATATGCTTCCGACTATTCGCCGGAGGTTTTGGAAACCTTTGAAAACAAACATCAGGATAATGAATATGTGGTTACGTTTGATTGCCCGGAATTCACCACGCTATGTCCCAAGACAGGACAGCCGGATTTCGGACATATCTACATCACATATATTCCCCGCAGGAAGATGGTGGAGAGCAAGAGTCTGAAACTCTATCTCTTCAGTTTTCGCAATCACGGCGATTTTCATGAAGACTGTGTCAACATCATCATGAAAGATCTTGTTGATCTCATGGACCCCCGCTATATCGAAGTCAAAGGAATCTTCATGCCCCGGGGAGGGATAAGCATATATCCGTTTGCCAATTACGGCGATTCCGAACATGAGGATCTTGCCCGCCGCCGCCGCATCGATGCAATGACCGAACTTTTAAAAAGATGACAGAAATGGAGAAAGACTCTATAATAGTTTTGTCGGGAGGAATGGACTCCGTGACATTGCTTCATCAGGAGAAGGAGAGAATAGCGCTTGCCGTATCGTTCGACTACGGCTCCAACCATAACGCCCGTGAGATAGAGTGTGCCCGCAGACAATGCGAGCTTCTCGGCATCAGCCATATAGTGATACCATTGAAATTCATGGGTGAATACTTCCGGAGTTCACTCCTTTCCGGGGCAGATGATATTCCGGAAGGCCACTATGCGGATGAGAACATGAAATCGACAGTGGTTCCCTTCCGCAACGGCATAATGCTTTCCGTGGCTTGCGGGCTTGCCGAGTCGCGCGATCTTCGTCATGTCATGATTGCCAATCATGGAGGCGATCATGCCATCTATCCCGATTGCCGCGCCGGATTCATAAACGCCATGAGCAGTGCCATGACCGAAGGCACATACGAGGGTGTGGACATAATAGCTCCCTTCACCAATATCACCAAGGGGGAGATCGCGGCCATAGGAAAGAGGCTCGGAGTTGACTATTCTCTCACATATTCATGTTATAAGGGTGGAGAGAAACATTGCGGCGTGTGCGGCACATGCGTGGAACGCAAAGAGGCCATGGCTGAAGCCGGAATAGATGATCCAACCGAATATGAGAATTAGAAAATATGTATTACGTTAGAAAACGACTCGAGATAAGCGCGGCCCATCATCTTTCGCTGAGCTATGAAAGCAAATGCACAAGTCTTCACGGCCACAACTGGATAATCACGGTGGAATGTCGTTCGAAGGAGCTCAATGCCGACGGAATGGTGGTTGATTTCACGGAGATAAAACGCCGCATAGTCGATTCGCTCGACCATAGGGTGCTCAACGATGTGCTTCCCTTTAATCCCACGGCGGAGAACATAGCCCGCTGGATTGTGGATAGTGTGGATAAGTGCTGGCGTTGTGAGGTTCAGGAGAGTGAAGGGAATGTGGCGATATATGAGAAAGAGGAATGAGAAATGAGAAAGATCTGTGAGATATTCTATTCTCTCCAGGGAGAGGGACATCACACGGGTTATCCATGTGTGTTCATTCGTTTTTCGGGATGCAATCTCCAGTGTTCGTTCTGCGACACGGAACATTCCGACGGAATCTTTATGGACGACGAGGCCATCATACGCGCCGTGAAGCTGTATTCGGCCCGTTGGGTGGTGCTGACCGGTGGTGAACCGACGCTTTGGATTGATGACGACTTCGTGAGTCTGCTCAAGCGGGCCACGGGAAAAAAGGTGGCGATCGAGACCAATGGCACGCGCCCGGTGCCTCCATCGGTGGATTGGATCACAGTGTCTCCCAAATGCGGCATGGAGGGCGCGGGACGCGCGTCTGTGGCCGCGGAGCATGCCGACGAACTGAAGGTGGTGGATGTGGGTCAGCCCCTCGAACCATATTTCTCGCTGCCATGTGTGGGGGAGAAGACTCTGATGTATCTTCAGCCATGCTATGTGTCTGATGAGGAGGCGTTCGCAAGAAACAGGCTCGCAACAGTGGAGCGTGTGCTTCAGGATCCACGCTGGACCCTCTCCGTGCAGCTTCACCGCTATCTCCGGATTCCCTGATTTGATCAGCGAACAAGCTTTATCGAAGAAACACGTATAAAATAAACAATCGAGGGGGAGATTCTCTGATGAGAATCTCCCCCTCGATATTTCAGTCGTATTTGTAACGGATCAGGATTTGCGTGCGCGCTTGGGAGCGGCAGTCTCGGCCACAGGCTCCTCAATTCCTGCAAGAGCCGCATCAATCATGATGCGACCGCAATATTCGCAAACAATCACTTTCTTGTGCATCTTGATCTCAAGCTGGCGCTGAGGCGGAATGCGGTTGAAGCAACCTCCGCATGCATTGCGCTGAACGGTCACGATGCCCAACCCGTTGCGGGCATTCTTACGGATACGCTTGAAAGCAGCCAGAGTATAGGGATCGATAAGGGCTTCGATATCCTTGGCCTGCTGACGGATCTGTTCTTCCTGCTCGCGTGTTTCGCTCACGATCTCTTCAAGCTCTTTCTTCTTCTGCTCAAGGATATGCTCATTGTCGGAAAGTTCTTCCTGATCTTTCTCGATTTCCTGAGCCTTTGCCTCCTGCTTTAATTTGGCCTCGCGGATATTCTTCTCGGCCAGTTCGATCTCAAGGGTTTCGAATTCCTTCTCTTTCTCAAGGAAAGCGAATTCACGGTTATTGCGCACATTATTGATCTGCTCCTCATATTTTGCGATCTTCTGACGGCGGTCTTCGATTTCGCCTGTCTTCTGATTCACAAAGTTCTTGAGCTCTTCGATCTCATCTTTATGCTTCTGGATGCGTGTCTGGAATCTCACGATCTCGTCTTCACGGTCTTTCACTTCATTGGGAAGCTCGCCGCGAAGAATTTTTATACGGTCGATTTCAGAGAGCAAAGTCTGGAGCTGATAGAGGGCCTTGAGGCGCTCCTCAACACTGAGTTCCTTCTCTTGTTTCTTGTCAGTTGCCATATTGCTGCTGTATATAATATTTTAATTTTCAATTTAATAATCATCGGGGAATACCGATTCGGATGTCTCGTTAAAGAACTGCGATGGGGTTTTTCTCCTTTTCCGAGAAATAGACCACAGCGTCGGGGAAAGCGTCGCGTATTATCCTTGAGAAAATCTTTCGGGAGCATAGCTCGCTTTCATAATGGCCGATGTCTGCGATTATGATATTGAGCCCGAAGGAGGTGAAATCGTGATATTTCACGTCGCCGGTCACAATCGCATCGGCACCCGCCTCGATCGCTTTCCTGATGAGGAAAGCACCTGATCCGCCGCAGACCGCCACCTTCTTCACCACGAGTTTCGGGGAATTGGCGGAGAATCTGAGAGCCTTCACATTAAATGTCTCTTTCACGCGTCGTAGAAATTCAAGACGCGGATTAGGTTTCATCGTTCCGATCACTCCGATTCCGGTGCGCGGGTCGTCGGGATTGGGATCGAGCACCTGCAGGTTTTCGAGTCCAAGCGAGTGGGCTATCTCATGGCTTACGCCATCCCATGCCGCATCAAGATTGGTATGTGCCGAATAAATGGCTATGTTGCGGCGGATAGCCTCGATGGCGATCCGTTGCACGGGGTCGGCACCGACAAGCTGTTTGAGTCCTTTGAAGATGAGAGGATGATGGGAGACAATCATATTGCAGCTGCATCGTTCGGCTTCGAGGAGGATGTCGTCGGTCACATCGAGGCATAGCAGGACGGCCGAAACCTCCATTTCAGGATCACCGACCTGAAGACCCGCGTTATCATAGTCTTCCTGAAGCGACCTGGGAGCAAACTTTTCGATAGCGGCTGCAATATCTTTGACTTTTGTCATTGAAAACGTTTAAAATTAACACTAAATGAATCAATCATTTCTGTATGAAACGGATTCATTTTTTATCAATCGGTTTTATCTCAAGATAAAGCTCGTCGAGCTGATCCTGTGCAATGGGGGAGGGGGATTCGTTCATCGTGTCGCGTCCGGAATTGTTCTTGGGGAATGCGATCACGTCTCGGATTGTGTCGAGACCTGCAAGGATAGAGACGAATCGGTCGAATCCGAGAGCGAGACCTCCGTGAGGGGGCGCTCCATATTTGAACGCGTTCATCAGGAAGCCAAACTGTTCGTGGGCACGTTCGGGAGTGAAGCCGAGGAGCTCGAACATCTTGTCCTGGAGTTCGGAATTGTGGATACGTATTGAACCTCCGCCAAGCTCTGTGCCGTTGACCACGATGTCGTAGGCAGTGGCGCGCACGCTTCCGGGATCGGTGTCGAGCAAGGGGATATCGTCGGGATTGGGCGATGTGAAAGGATGATGCATGGCATAATAGCGCTGAGTCTCCTCATCCCATTCGAAGAGGGGGAAATCGATCACCCAGAGGGGAGCGAACACATTTTTGTCGCGGAGTCCGAGGCGGTTGCCCATTTCGAGGCGGAGCTCACAAAGCTGTTTGCGGACTTTCATCGCTTCTCCGGTCATCACGAGAAGAAGGTCGCCGGCTTTGGCACCTGCCTTCTCGCCCCATTTCTGGAGCTGTTCGGGAGTATAGAACTTGCCCACGCTGCTCTTCACGGATCCGTCGGCCTCGAACTTGACCCAGATGAGACCTTTGGCCCCTACCTGCGGACGTTTCACGAATTCGGTGAGCTCATCGATCTGTTTGCGGCTCCATGAAGCGCATCCTTCGGCGAGTATGCCGACTGTGAGCTCGGCGTCGTCGATCACCGAGAACCCATTTCCCTTTGCCACATCATTAAGCTCGACGAAAGACATTCCGAAACGGATATCCGGCTTGTCGGAGCCATAAAGGCGCATGGCATCTGCCCATGTCATTCTGGGGAAAGGATCTTTGAAATCAATATGCTTCACATATTTGAATATGTGTTTCACCAGACCTTCGAAAGTGGAAATCACATCCTCCTGCTCCACGAAGCTCATCTCGCAGTCGATCTGAGTGAATTCCGGCTGGCGGTCGGCGCGCAAGTCTTCGTCGCGGAAACATTTCGCAATCTGGAAATAGCGGTCGTAGCCGCTCACCATAAGGAGCTGCTTGAAAGTCTGGGGGCTCTGCGGCCGGGCGTAGAATTCACCGGGATTCATTCTCGAAGGCACCACAAAATCGCGAGCACCCTCGGGAGTGGATTTCACAAGGATAGGAGTCTCGATCTCGAGAAATCCCTCGGAGTCGAGATATCTGCGGATCTCGAAAGCCATCTTGTGGCGGAGCTCAAGGTTCTTGCGCACGCATGGACGACGAAGGTCGAGATAGCGGAATTTCATGCGGAGGTCGTCGCCGCCGTCGGTGTTGTCTTCAATGGTGAAAGGAGGAATCTCGCTGGTGTTGAGCACTTCGAGAGATTCGGCGATAAGTTCGATATCACCGGTGGGAAGGTTGGGGTTTTTCGAACTGCGTTCAGCCACAGTTCCACACACCTTGACCACGAATTCGCGTCCGAGCGTATTGGCTTTCTCGGTAAGGTCGCGATCGATCTCATTGTTGAAAACTACCTGGGTTATTCCGTAGCGGTCACGGATATCGACAAATGTCATGCCTCCCATTTTGCGGGTTTTCTGAACCCATCCGGCGATGGTGGCCTTCTGTCCGGCGTCGGAGATGCGCAATTCGCCGCAAGTTTTGTCTCTATACATTTCTATGTTAGATAATTACCTTGATATTTGTAGCAATTGCCGCAGACACATGGCCATAGCAATGGCCGTGTGGTTGCGGTTTAACGTGCAAATATAATAAATTTTGGCGGAGTTGTCAAGCGAAAAGGCCGAAACATCATTGTTTTGCAAAATAGAGTATGGTGTTACTTTCCACATCCACGCCATATTTTGCCGCGAATTTCAATATGGCTTTGGCAAGCCGTGGCTTAAGCTCTTCGGGACAATAGCGGAAATAGGCCTCGGCGGCCCTCACATGGGCGGCATCCGGCATAGGATATTCCCTGCGTTCGGGGAGTCCGAACATATTGTCGGGCAATTCCTTCCTTTCTTCTTCGTTCAATACGTCTTTCATTTTTCTGTTTTTTTTGAGTGAAATCTGAGTGAAATCTATTGTAATAACAAACAAATCGGATTGATTGATTGTAAGAACGAATGGAATTAGTTAAATTTACAGCTCTTTTGTGAGATGTTCTATGTGGAAATTTGATAAAATAAGACTGGATAACGGCGAGGAGCTCACGATTTCCGGAAATGAGGAGAGGATGTCGGTGGTGGCCGACGGCCCCGACAAGGGTTCTTCATTAAGCGATCTTCTTTCGAAACTGAGAGAGACACTGCTCGGAGCCCGTAATTTCTCGAGATTCGGGCTGCGCTTCCCGCTGCTCATGAAATATGTGGGCAAGACCATTGCGATCCGCCATGTGGATGAATCGCAGGAGGAAATCTTTGTGGCCGATATCACTCCGGCGTCATCAAGCTCATTCAATATCCAGGACCTCCACGGGATGGAGGAGGGATTGCTGCCGCGAAGATATTCGGTGATACCGGATATTCCTGTAAATATCATGAAGTCGCAGTCGTTCACAATCAATATCCTTTGCATCGACTGCGAGGTGATGCGCGACTATAGCGAGAAAGACACATTTGTGATCATAATGGCTCTCGAAGGGGAGGCCCGACTTATATGCGACGACAAGGAGATGCATATTCATGTGGGTCAGACAGCTCTTATTTCCGCGCTTGCAAAGGGTCTGGAGATTATACCCGACGGGGAATTCACCGCGCTTGAAGCTTATCTTTAGAGCCGGATTTCCGGGGTCGCAGGGTCTGAGACATTTGTATGATAATGAATTGGTTTTAACAACTTCAATGTCTTATCTGGAACGGTTTACGAAATAGACGCCGAGGAAAATCATGAGAGTGGCAATTCCTTTCACCCAGCCGAATTCCCCGACTCCGAGCGATACGGCGGCTATAGCCGCCGTGACAGGCTGAAGATAGTTATACATGCTGACCATAGTCGGCTTGAGATATTTCTGCGAAAACGGGATGCAGAGATAGCTGAGGAAGGTGGCGAAGCAGATGATATATCCCAGTTCGATCCATATTTCCGAAGGGAGGGATGAATAATCCACATCGCACATATCGGGGATGCAGAAAGGAACGTAGGTTAGAGCCGATATAATGAACATCCATTTCATCATCACGAAAGGGGAATAGCGCATAATCATTCCGCGGAACACCACATAATATATCGCTGCACAGAGTTGGGCGGTGAGACACATCGCATTTCCGAGCAAGGGATTCGACGCGGCCTCGCTCTGTCGGGAATCTCCCACGAGAGCCACTACACCGGCGAGGCCCACGGCCACACCTATTCCCTTCATCCATGTGATGGGGAATTTAAGGAAAATTGCCGCGAGGATCATGGTGAGGATAGGAGTCATTGCCGACATCACCGAGGAATCCACAGGATTTGTAAACCCAATACCCATAATGAAGAGTCCCTGGTTGGCGCTTATCATCAGGATGGAGCAGATGATCAGGGAAAGTCGGTCGCGCTTCCCGATAGGCTGCCGGGCCCTGACCGAATCCGGCAGAATGAAAGAAAACAGCAGAAAGAGCAACGCGCCTCCTGATATACGCAGACCGGAAAGAGCCAGCGGGCTGATTTTCCCGGTGAGGAGGATATCCTTTGATACGGGCGACATCAGTCCCCATGCGAGATTGGCCAGGAGAATGGCGCAGTGGGCCGGAAGAATCCTTTTATCTGAAGCAGAAGCGGAAACAGACATGAATTACAAAGAGAAGGAGATGGATACGTGTGAGAAGGACAGCTGATTATTCTTTAGGTTTCAGTGCGTTGAGCGCAAAATCGAGTATGCGGTCGATTCCGGCGGCGAGTTCCTCGTCGGTGCAATGCACCTCGCATCCCGGCGAAGGGTCGATTCCGAATTCCGTGTTGCGGTCCTGGCTGTCGGTCAGGGATGAGGATGAGAATCTCACGCTCCATCCGTTGGGGAGTTCGGAAGAGAAAGGCATGCCTCCGCCACCACCCGTGCGCGCGCCGGCAATCCTGACATTGGGAAGCGACTTCATCACCGCCACAAAATCATTTGCCGATGAGAAGCACGAACGGTTGGTCAATATCATCACCGGGCGCTTCAGATAGCTGATCCGCCTCGGATCTGCCGGGGAATACTCGATAGGATACGGCTCGGAGAATGCATCAGGCTCCGGCCCGGTCTTATGACGGATGTATCCTCCGGTGATCTTATGGTCGATAAACCGGCTCACAAGAGTTTTTATATTCGTGTGCAGGCCTCCTCCATTGTTGCGGATATCGATAATAAGTCCTTTCGACTTATAAAGGATGGCCAGGATATAATCAAGATTAGTCTCGCTTATCGGTGAGGAGAAAGAGGGGTAATAGAGATAACCGATTGAGTCGGGCATCATCTTATACATTATGCCTGTTGTGGAGCCATAATCGAAATCGAGATAATATTGCTGGAGTGTGCGCAGATTGAAATCCTGCGGATAGTCGGTCCACCATTTGCGGTAATAGCTTGTGTTGAAATTCGAGGAAAGATTCACGTGACCGTCCCGGAGCTCGTCGAGCATCCCGGCCATAAGGTCGAAAAGCTCGATCTGATTCATATCGGGAGTGACGCGTGCGCGATAACGCGCTGTGACCTCTTTCCAATCGATATTCTTTTCGCGGAAATAGCAATATCTGTTGCCTACGATCTCTGCCAGAGCATCGAAATTTCCATAGGGATCGTCGTGATAATCGGGCATATCGTGGCAGGAGGAGAGAGCCGCGGATAGAAAAAGCGACATCACGGCAAGCTGAATCGTGCGTATCCAGCCTGAGCGTGAAATTGATTTTATATTATTCGATTTCATCATTAATATACTGAATAGTTGGCGTTTTTCCTCTTCTTAAGGCCGAGGCCGTGGGGAATTATGCCGATAACGAAGGCATTTGTAATGACGTGGGTGTTCAGGCCATTGGCATATTCGGTGTGTAGTCTGTAGCGATATCCGATTTCCATTGCGGTGCGTCCGAAATCGAGCTTGACCGACAGCAGATTGTCTATGCCGAAATGATTTCCCCACCATCCGCAATGAGCCAGCCCCTTGTGGTTGCCGAGATAGATCTCATAATACGATTCTCCATATTGCGGGGAGAAGAATGTGCCTAAAGAGGGAATTGCGATCCTGTCGGAAACGACAAAGGGTAGGCGTCCGATTCGGGAATGCCATCCTATGGAGAAATTGAGGTCGAGTCCGGCAAAAGCCATTGCGGTCACAGGATTATTGCCGTTGCGGGGAAGATACAGCGCGCCGCCGGATATTTCGATATCGGCGCCGGCCGAAATCTGCAAGTCGTGCGGGAGACGCTGACGCCAGGCCATTCCCCAGTTGAACATCGCCTCGATGCCAAGCATTCGGGCGGTGGAGGCCGGATTGAGCATATCCCTGAAAGTGCCGCTTCCGGCGAATCGCATCACGATGTGGTCGGGACATTTATTGAAGGCCTTGCTCCATTCTCCCGAAAGAGTGAATCCGGAACCGGTATATTTTACAGGAGAGAGATATGTCGACTGTGCGGATGAAGCTCCTGCCTCCAGCCGATAGACGGAGGTGACGGGACGTGGGAGCGTATCTGTTTCTGCCGCCGAAAGCGGGATCGCGGATAATGAGACCACGGCCGGAACAAGAAAGGCTCCGGCCGCGCGTAAAATACGTTTATAAAATGAGTCAGTCATTGAAGTCGAATAAAGATGGAGCGGAATCGGAATGTGACGCATGCGAATCTGATGATGCGGCGGCATCTGAAGATTCCTGACTTTCGGGTGATGTCTCTGTTGCGGCATTGTCTGAAGAACCGGCGTCCTCAGCGGGAGCTGTTTCAGGTTCAGCGGGAGCTTCGGGGAATCGGGTGGGAGGAAGCTCCTCGACGTTGGCCACATTATATGTAGACAATCTCTTACCCTTGGCCTTGAAACTCTTCACGGCAATAAAATCTTCCGACTCGATTTCCAGCGGGGGACGCACGGCGTCGGCGCCTCCGAATTCAACCTTCAGCCGGGCGAAGGGGGTGTCGGTGAGAAGAATCACATATGATTTCTCATCAGCTCCGACGAAACGCTGCGGCTTGAGAGAAGGCTCGAAGGGGAAGCGCTTCATGTAGGGGAATCCGAGAGAAGCGTCGAAAAGCACGAGGGTCCATATCTTGTGGGGGTCGAATTTCTCGATGCGCAGGATATTATCGTCGTAATGGTTGGTGTCGGAGAAAGTGGATGTGAAGAATTCCCCGGTTCTGGTGATTACGAGCACCTGGTCGTCGCCATGAAAAATTCCGAGGCTTTCTCCGCGGCCGTCATAATTGAGACGGAGCACATCGCGGTCGAACCAAACCTCGCGGCCTCCGAGAGTGCTTGCGCCCTTCTTTTCAAGGGTGATACCCTTGCTTTCGATCTTATATTTTGTCACAAGGTTTCCGAGCGATTCCTTCCCTTTGACGGCGAGGTCGGAGAAGTTGACCGACAGACGCCTGTTGCGGGGTTTGCGTCCTGACTCATCCGGCTCATCCTTGAGGAGCACACGCACAGTCTCCGCTTCCCCGTTGGGATTGCAAGTGAGCCATAAGATCTTGGATCCCGGCGCGCCCTTTGTTATGTCGTATTCCTTATCTCGGGTGAGGCCTGTGATATAGAAGCGTTTCATGTATGAGCTTCCTCCCTTGCCGTTGAGATATATCACGTTGTAGATAGTGCGTTTGTCGCCCTTCTTGAAGACGCCGATATGGATGATGTTCTTATCCACGAAGAGTTTTTCCTGCACTCTCACTATCTTGTATTTACCCGAACGATAGATCACCAGGATATCGTCGATGTCGGAGCATGTGAATAGGAATTTCTTGTCTTTCAGTCCGGTTCCGATAAATCCGCCTTCCTCGTCGTGATAGAAACGCTTGTTGGCTTCGGCCACTTTTGCGGCCTCGATCGAGTCAAAGCCGCGGATCACCGTGCGGCGCGGGAATCGCGAGCCATATTTCTCCTTGAGATGGAGATACCATTTCTCTGTGAATTCCACGATATGGGAGAGGTCGTATTCTATCCGGGCGATCTCCTCGTCGAGACGTGCGATTTTCTGGTCGGCTTTCTCGGAATTGAATTTGAGAATCCTTCCCATCTTGATCTCCCAGAGATGAATAAGGTCTTCATCGGTGAGCTCGCGGAAGAAAGCCGGCTTGTAGGGATCGAAAAGGATGTCGAGACGTCTGATTGCCTTCTCCATGTCGGGGGCGTTTTCGATTTCATTGTCTTTATACATCCTTGCCTCGATGAAAATCTTCTCAAGGGAGGCGAAAAGCTGCTGTTCGCGGGTTTCTCCGAGTTTGATATCAAGCTCTCGGCGGAGCATATCCTGCGTATGGTCGACCGAATAACGGAGGATATCGCTGACGGTGAGAAATTCAGGTTTTTTATCCCGGATCACGCAGCAGTTGGGCGAGATCGAAATCTCGCAGTCGGTGAAAGCGTAGAGGGCGTCGATCGCCTTGTCGCTCGAAGTCTGAGGAGCGAGGTTCACAAGAATCTCGGCTGTGGCCGAAGTGTTGTCTTCCACGCTTTTGATTTTGATTTTCCCCTTTTCCACAGCCGAAAGGATGGAGGGGATAAGCGTAGTGGTGGTTTTGCCGAAGGGGAGTTCGGTTATGGCGAGGGTCTTGTTGTCGATCTTCTCGATTTTGGCTCTGACCTTCACCGATCCGCCACGGCCTCCATCGTTATATTTCGACACATCGAGCAGGCCTCCGGTCTGGGAATCGGGAAGGAGGCGGAATGGACGGCCATGTAGATAATCTATGGCCGCATCGATAATCTCGTTGAAATTATGGGGGAGGATCTTCGACGACAGACCGACAGCGATACCCTCCACCCCCTGTGCGAGCAGGAGCGGAAATTTCATGGGGAGAGCCACGGGCTCATCTTTTCGTCCGTCGTAAGAGGGAGTCCATTCCGTGATTTTCGGAGAAAACGCGGTTTCTATAGCGAATTCCGACAGCCGTGCCTCGATATAACGAGGGGCTGCGGCTTCGTCGCCCGTGAGTATGTTGCCCCAGTTTCCCTGGGTGTCGATAAGGAGTTCCTTTTGTCCGAGTTGCACGAGGGCATCGCCGATCGAGGCGTCACCATGGGGGTGATATTGCATAGTGTTGCCCACGATGTTGGCCACTTTGTTGAATCTTCCGTCATCGATAGTGCGCATCGAATGAAGGATGCGGCGCTGCACAGGTTTCAGGCCGTCCTGGATATTGGGGACGGCACGCTCGAGAATCACATAACTCGCATATTCAAGATACCATGACCGGAACATACCCGAGAGCACGGTCTTGCGTTCTGTAGGGGAGAGGTCGGAGTTGTCGGTCGGTAGGGGTGTTTCTGATTTGTTTTCGTCGAAGGTTTCGTCGATGTCGGCCATTGAAGTTGTTTAAACTGGTTTTTCTATGAAGATTTTATGCGTAAAGTTAGCAAATTTTTGTGAAATTTGCTAACTTTGACCCAATGAAGTTATATGGATAAGGATATAAATCACTTACATATATCGATTGATTTTTATCAGTGAAGTTGTTTAAACAACCTTACTTGCTTAAATATTTACTTAATATATAACGATATGCAATATTATATCAACCTCGGCGGCCAGGCAATCGGCCCGATGAACATGGAGCAGATGGCTGCCTATAATGTCAACCCCAACACTCCCGTGAGTTGTGACGGAGGGAACTGGGCGCCCCTATATACATATCCGGAACTCATGCAGTTTTTCCAGCAGCGCATGGCTGCCTATCAGGCAGTGGTCAATGATGATGTGGCGACGAAGAAGATACTCTGCGGCATTCTCGCCATTATCGTGGGCTCGTTGGGTGTGCAGTATTTTGTGCTTGGGAAGGTGGCCGGCGGATTCATCACCATTCTTCTTTCGCTTGTGACCTGCGGACTCTGGAGCCTTCTCATGTTTGCCCAGGGAATATATATGCTTTGCATTTCCGATGCTGAATTCAAGGCCAAATATATGGATTCCACATCCACGCTTCCCCTTTTCTGATTCTCCATCGGCAAGTTATGAATTGGGCTTTACGATGGCTTTGTAATACAGAGCTATTTCATAATCGCGCACTTTCCCTTCGAGTTCCTCCCTGACTTGCGAGATCGACATCTCCTTGCCGAACGACTCCTCGAGAAGAATCACCGATTCGGAATCCACAACATCCGTGAGCCGGAGCTGACCGGAAATCACGAATTCGGCAAGATGTCCGGCGATTGTCGACAAAGCGAGATTTCGCTCTTCCGCAATCTGAGGAATATCCATTCCGTTGAGATACATCTTGAACGATTCATGTTTTGAATAACCGATGGGGCGTTTCTCCTTTTTCTCCTTTTTCTCCTTAGTATTCGTCTTTGTCTTTGTCTTTACGGCGCCTTTGTTCTTCTTGACCTGAGGCGCGGCCTGCTCTTCAAGCACAGCGTGCGCCTTGAGCCTGACATAGAGGGAGGGTGAGAAATCACGGTCGAGCAGGGAGGAGAGCACTCTGAGTTTCACACGCATGAGAAAATCCACCGACTCGTATGCGTTGTCGAGACGGCTGACGTAGGTTGAATTATCGACTTTCACGTTCACATGCTCCACCACATCGAGCACCTCCTTCATCACATCTATAAAATAGCGGCAGCCGCCCTTTATCTTGTCGAGGAAAGCGCGATGGACCTCCAGATTCTCGGGCTTGACCGGAGCGGAGGCGTAAAGAGCCCCGAATTTGGCTCCGACGGCATCGATCTTATGCGCCATCTTTTCAGACGCCTCGCGAAACGGCTGGTAATATTCCGGATACACAGGCACTACATATTCCGATATGCAGCGGTGGAAATCATCAAAAGCCACTTTGATGGCCCTGAAATCGAAGAGCTCCGAAAGAATCATCCTTGTGTATTCACATCTCATACGGTCGAGAGTGTCTTTGTCGGGACGATGAGAGGAGCAAGCATCGACAAAAGAGTTGACCTTCGCGTCGGTGATCACTGCGGAGCGTCCGATGATCTGTCCCAGCACGAGACCTTGGAGCGAACGGCATCGGCTCAGCGCCACATAGGTCTGCCCCGGAGCGAAAGATGAGCCGGCGTCGATAATGGCCCTGTCGAAAGTAAGTCCCTGGCTTTTATGGATTGTTATCGCCCAGGCAAGCCGGAGGGGATACTGCGTGAATGTGCCTTCCACCACCTGGGTGATCTCCTGAGTGGAGGGATCTATTACATATTGCGAGTTCTCCCATTCGGCGCGCTCCACGGCGATTATTTCGGAAGAATCTGCCGGACGGACGTAAATCATCTCTTCATCGATATCAGTGACTTCGGCCAACATTCCGTTATAATACTTTCTGTCGGTCCCGGAGTCGTTTTTGATAAACATCACCTGCGCGCCTTTTTTCAAGGCCAGCACTTTGTCGGCCGGGAAGGAGGCATCCGGGAATTTCCCGGTGACGACAGCCTCGAATCTCGATTCCGGGGCCGGAATAAGCGCCAGGCGACGGAAATTTATGTCGTCGGCCATGCGGTTATGGGTGGTGAGACGAATGTATTTCTCATCCTCAGAGGGCAAGAATCCCGGAATGTATCTTGAATTGAGACGGGCGAGAGTGTCATCATCCACCTTCCCCTCTCTCACGGCGTTAAGCATCCCGATAAAGTCGTTGTCGCTCTGCCGGTAGACGGTGGTGAGCTCAATGGTGAGGAATCCGCTTTCTTTCAGTGCCTTGCTTTCAAAAAAATATTCCGAATCATAATAAGGGCGGAGATATTGCCATTCCTCCTCCCTGACCACGGGGGCGAGCTGTCGCAGGTCGCCTATCAGAAGAAGCTGCACTCCTCCGAACGGACGGGCCGGATTGCGGTATCTTCTCAACACATCGTCGACGGCATCGAGCAGGTCGGGACGCACCATTGAGATCTCGTCGATCACAAGAAGGTCGAGCGAAGAGATAATGCGACGTTTCTCCTTGCTGAAATTAAACCGCCGGCCATCCTTCTCCATGAATCCTTTCCCGGGGATGAACGGGGAGAAAGAAAGCTGAAAGAAGGAATGGATTGTCGAGCCGCCGGCATTGATGGCAGCCACACCTGTGGGCGCAAGCACCACCATGCGTTTGGCCGATTCCTCGCGGAGATGCCGGAGGAAAGTGGTTTTCCCTGTTCCGGCCTTGCCGGTGAGAAAAAGATTCGCCCCGGTCTCCTCCACGATGCGGCGGGCAAGGTTGAGCTCGCGGTTTATCTCATAAACGGTTTCGGGCTCGGCGGAAGAGGAGTCGAAATAGACGTAATCCTCATCTGGATTGTCATATAGTCGGGGTCGGATGTCGGATTGTTTCATAAAAAGAAGTGTTCCGGAGGATTTTTATTTGTATTTCTCTGAATGGCTCAGACAGCCTGCCGACAGAGAAAGAGTAGTGACTGTTTTTCTGTTATAGCTCGTAAAAGCGTGTTAAAATTATAAATTTTTTTTGAAAAAGGAATCATTGCCAAAATAGAAAAAGTGAAAAATAAAAGCGATATTTGCTCATAGTCGAAAAACATATTAATAAAATAATGGTTATAAGAATATAATTGATAGCAACCTGAAAGAGTTGTTTGAAAAACACATAAAATAATGAGCTTTACATCGGCGAATATCAGAGGATATGCCCGGGAGCTCGAGTAATTATCAAAAATTTAATATTATGTCAGACACAAATTTCCGCAACGGAGACGCTAAGTCGGATGTCTTCGGAACGAATGCCATGTTGCACGATGCCCCCGTGGAGAAGATTCCCGCCGGTCCCACGTTGCCCAATGTCGCCTATGAAATGGTGAAGGACGAGTGTTATGCTCAGACACAGCCCCGGCTGAATCTGGCCACATTCGTCACCACATATATGGACGAGTATGCCACCAAACTTATGAATGAGGCCATAAGTATGAATTACATTGATGAGACAGAATATCCGCGTGTAGCTGTGATGTGTCAGAAATGTATCAATATCATGGCCAACCTCTGGAACACCCCCGAGACCAATAAATGGAAAGCGGGCGCACTTGCCATAGGATCGTCGGAAGCCTGTATGCTCGGCGCCATCTCGGCATGGCTTCGCTGGCGCGAGCGCCGCATCAAGGCCGGAAAGCCCTACGACAAGCCCAACTTCGTGATTTCGGCCGGCTATCAGGTGGTATGGGAGAAATTCGCCACACTCTGGCAGGTCGAGATGCGACAGGTGCCCCTATCGCTCGAACACACCACGCTCGATATCGAGAAAGCCATCAGCATGTGTGATGAAAACACAATCTGTGTAGTTGCAATAGAGGGCGTGACCTGGACCGGTCTTAATGATGATGTGGAGGCACTCGACAAGGCGCTCGACGAATACAACGCCAAAACCGGCAATGAGGTCTGCATCCATGTCGATGCCGCCACAGGCGGATTCATCCTTCCCTTCCTCTTCCCTGATGTGAAATGGGACTTCCGCCTGAAATGGGTTCTTTCGATCTCTACTTCCGGACATAAGTTCGGTCTTGTGTATCCCGGTCTGGGATGGGTGTGCTGGAAAGACAAGAAATACCTTCCCGGCGACATGTCGTTCACGGTAGATTATCTTGGCGCCGAAGTGACACAGGTCGGTCTCAACTATTCGCGTCCGGCCGCCCAGATTCTCGGGCAGTATTATCAGTTTATCCGTCTCGGATTCGAAGGCTACAAACAGGTTCAGCAGAATTCACTCGACATCGCGAGATATCTGCACTCCGAACTCGGCGCAATGGCCGAATTCCAGCCCTATTCGAAAGATGTGCCCAATCCTATCGTGACATGGCTTATCAAGCCTGAATTCCAGAAGACCGCCAAGTGGACGCTCTATGATCTCCAGGACAAGCTTCAGCAGCACGGATGGATGGTTCCGGCCTACGCTATGCCTGTTTCGATCCAGGATATGGTTGTGATGCGTGTGCTTTGCAAGCAGGGCTTCAGCCGCGATATGTGCGACCAGCTCCTGAACGACATCCGGAGTTCGGTGGCCGAGCTTAACGCACTCGAATATCCCACCACCACGAGAATCGCCATGGAGAAAAACATTCCCATCGCGCCCAAGACTTTCAATCATACAGGCGCTCCGAAGAGTGTGAAGAAATAATCTCCGGGGAATGTGGAAAATTATTGCTCCGGCTGAAAGCCATGCGGCATTCAGCCGGAGTATTTCAATAATCAGGTTCTAATTTGAAAGATAATGAAAAATCCGATCATAACCAAAGCCATGATAAAGGCCGCGGCGGAAGCCGCTTATAATGAATGTAAGGATATAAAAGGAGGCGCCAATGCCAATTATATCCCCTTTCTGGCCAATATCGACCCGAATCTATTCGGGATCAGCGTGACACTGCCCGACGGCACAGTGTTTAATTATGGCGACACGGAATATAAATTCGGAATAGAATCCGTATCGAAAGTGCCGACAGCGGTTCTGGTGATGCGTCAGGAAGGCACGGACGCTGTGCTTAAAGATATCGGGGCCGACGCCACAGGTCTTCCTTTCAACTCCATCTTCGCCATACTCCTCGAAAACGACCATCCCTCCACTCCGCTTGTCAACGCGGGTGCGATATCGGCTTGTTCGATGGTGGAGCCCAAGGGCGATTCCGATGCCAAATGGAAAGCCATCACCGATAATATCACCGATCTGTGCGGCAGCGCGCCCGTGCTTCTCGACGAGCTCTACAAGTCGGAAAGCGAAACCAACTTCAACAACCGGGCCATCTCCTGGCTTCTTAAGAACTACAACCGGATCTATGATGATGTGGATATGAGTCTCGACC
>X247_Common_Hamster__coassemble_4_pt1 | contig 32327 bp, 22 predicted proteins | sample X247_Common_Hamster__metabat2_high_PE_003 | metagenome-assembled genome bin X247_Common_Hamster | reverse complement strand
AGATAAGGAAACTCGTCGATTTGCAATACCTCAGCCACAGATTGAACACAAAATCTGAACACAAGGATATGAACACGGCGTATGCTAATGGGGCATGAAATGAGTTGGTGCGGAGTCGTGTTCAGATTTGTGTTCAAGATAAAAGAAAAAGCAGCTACGAGTGGATTCGTAACTGCTCGACTTTCAAGAGGTGGTTCCACTTGAATCCAGACTGAGGAAACGGGACGGGAAATGTTAACGGAGCCAAAAATTTGCAAAAATTTTTTATGTTTTAAAACATTTTTACGGCCGAGGCGTTATAAAGACAGAAAGTAAATCGTTTCATGATGTTAGGTTAGTTTAAAAGTATTATGGAAAACATGTGAATGCGGCTGGTCGAGATGACCGGCCGCATTCGCGTTTATATGCCCGCATCTCCCGCTCCCGGCTGGAATGGCCGGCATCCGGATCTGCTGAATCAGTTCTTGCCCGAAGAGATATATTCGCGCCGTATGCGATAGAATGTCTCAAGTCTCATTTTGAGATACTGGGCCAGATATTTGGGCGGGACTATCTTGATAAGATCTGGCCGGGATCTGGCAAGCCTTGTATAAAGACTCAGAGCGTTTGAATTATCGAAGTCTACAAAATGATTCTCCAGCTTTGTCATTACGTCAACAAGCAGTTTGTTGAAGAATAATACGACACTTTGATGCCGTTCCATCAGAAGACGCAGATTGTCAAAATCAAGGACATATATTATACATTTCGTCAGAGTCCGATATTCGAAAGGATTGATTCCAGTTCCGGTGAAATCGCACATTGCCATCTGTCCGTCGCCGGGGCCAACGAATCTTATAGTGTTTTCCACACCATTGGCCATTCTCGATACCATCATACATCCTTCCTCAACAAGATACATCTGCTTTGTGCGCGTGTCTTGTTTCACTACAGTCTCTTCCGGACCATAGTATAACCGTGTCATATTCGACATCATGTCGCTATATGCATCGGGAGTCAGTATGCTGAATAGATCGGGTTTCATATCAGTAATGCATCCGCAAATATAACAAATTTCAGTTTTACAATGTCTCCATGTCGCTCACTTTATGACATATATCATATAATACTGCTGCATTGTCTGCCAACGGATGGAATATTCAGAGGGAGAGGAAAATAATTTTGGTCAGGTTGTAATAAGATTATGACATAGGTCATAAAACTTCGATATTATATGTATTAATTTTGCATAAACCACTTTTGAATGGGAAAGAGCATATCGTTTCTTAATGTCGATTCCCTGTTCCGGCGCCTTCCCATATAACATTCTGAAGTGGAATGAACTGACTAATTATTATGAGACAAACTCCGGAAAAAGGTTTCGGTCGGAGGGCGTTTGAATATTTACTTTCGAGACCATGATAAAGACTATGAAAAGAATTCTATCACGATTTTTTTCAGTCGTGGCTTTCAGCATATTGGTCTGCTCCGCGTTTGCGGCGCTTCCCTATGCCAGGCGCATGATAAAGGATAGCGACATAAATAGAGAAGGATATGTCGCATCACAGTCGACGGTTGCCGATGAATTTCCCCGACTCAAGGGGGTCATTGTTCTAAAGAGTATAAATTCAGTTTCGGGATCTTTTGCAGGATTCAGCAAGGCGTCGACAAATCTCACAACATCCTTTTCAACAACGAATCAGAGAAACAAGGTTGCAATAAAAGGTGATGTTCCGGCAGGAGACATCCCGACACTTATAGGATGTAATATTTGGCATTCAGGAGGAAACTGGAATTATTCCGGCCTCTTCACTATCCCCACGAATCCCGACTATGTTTCGAAAAACATCGCGAGCGGTGCCGGAGCTCTCAATGGCGGAGTGCTGAAGGATGGGATCTATTACGGAACACATTATTACACACTTTTCGGGAATCTTGTGATAACGGTTAGCCGCACTTTGGTTGAGACCGGAGAGAAACTCGAAAGCCTCAGCCCGAGTGATTTCGCTTCCGTGCTTGTAGGCGCTGCCTATGATGCGACGAGCGATAATATTTATGCCATAGGATATAATTCTGTGGGCGACGGGCAGCAGCTGTCGATAGTGAAATATACAGATAAGGATGTCGTAGTGACTGCGGTGGCGCCTGTCACCAAGAATGTCAACTCCCTTGTATGTGATGGTTCGGGCCAGCTCTATGCCATAACCTTTGATGCGGAGGGAGAGGGAGATGACATGGTGGTGACAAAATCATATCTTCAGAAAGTCGATAAAAACACAGGGGCGTTCACTCTTGTGGGTGAGACAGGTTTCGCACCTCAATATGAAACAGGCGCCGCGATAGATCCCAAGAGCGGGCGTATGTTCTGGACGGTTTCTCAGAGTGATCATACATCCTATCTTACAGAAGTGAATCTCACCACCGGAGCGGCAACCGCGATATATGAGTTTCCGAACAAGAATGAGTTTACCGGCGTGCAGATTCTTCCTCCGGCAGCCGAAGCGAAAGCACCGGCTGCCGTGACAGATGCCAGACTCGATTTTCCCAAAGGCACTCTGACTGGACATGTGAGTTTCAATGTTCCCGACACATGTTTCGATGGCTCCAAACTGACAGGAGATGTGAAATACACTGTCCTTGCCAATGGGAAAGAGGTGTCGGCGGATAATGTGGCTGTAGGATCGACGGTCAATGCCGAAGTCACTCTTCCGGCTCCCGGCAATTATGAATTTGTGATCTATACGGCTAATGCGATAGGGAAATCACCCAATACACGTCTTAAATCATATATAGGAAACGGCATTCCGGGTTCTCCAAAGCCTGTGCTCGCCTATGAGAATAAGAAGTTGACACTATCATGGGATGCGGTTACGGAATCTGAAGATGGAGGCTATATCGACGCTTCGGCTGTAAAATACAGTGTATATGACAGAGGAGGGAAAGCGGTTGCTGAAAATATATCCGCCACATCATGGAGCATGACTCTGGAGGCACCTGATTCGCTTTTGACATTGCGCTATAGTGTTGTGGCAGAATGCAATGGAATGACATCCGAGTCGGCTGAATCCAATATCATAGTAATCGGATCTATTATTCCGCCGTATATCAATAACTTCGAGACGGAAGAGAGATTTGCTGAATTCACCGTGATTGACGCAAACAATGATGGACAGAAATGGAAATATTATCCTGGAGAAGACGGATTCGGAAGTGTTCCCTACCACCGATATATGAAAATGGACGACTGGCTGGTGACCGCACCGATAAAAGTCGAGGCCGGCATGGCATATAATGTGTCGGTGGATCTCAAGGCCAGGAATGCCACAGATGAGGAGAGATTCGAAATCTACTATGGAAGTGCCGCGGATCCTGAGTCGCTCAATAAGGTTCTCGTGGAGACAACCACCACCAAATCAACGGAATATAAGGCATACGGAGGATATATTTATGCGGAGTCGGATGGATATCTTTATGTGGGAATCCATGGATGTTCGGATAATAACAGATATTTCATCGATGTGGATAATTTCTCTATAGAGAAGGGAATAAAGGCTTCATTGCCTGCCAAGACAGGGGATCTGTCTGTAACACCGGCGTCTTATGGAGAACTGTCATCCACCCTTTCCTTTACAGCACCCTCGGTCAGTGTGGCAGGAAAGGATCTCGACAAAATAGAAAAGATAGAGGTTGTCAGAAATGGAGAGGTAGTGTCGACTATTGAAAACGTTGTTCCGGGTCGGAAATACAATCTTGAAGACAAAGTGAATGAAGCCGGCTGGTATGAATATAGCGTGTCGGCATATAATGGAGGAAAGGGAGAGATGGCCGATAAGAAGGTTTATATCGGACTTTCGGCTCCTGCATCCGTGACAGGTCTGTCTGTAAAGACCGACAATTGCAATGTCACTCTAACTTGGAATCCATCCTCAGTGGATATAAACGGAACCCCGATACGTAGAGATCAGGCTTTATATACGATTTGGAGAGCCGACCGGGGCCAGCTTGTGGAAAAAATCGCAGAGAATCTGAAAGATACCACATATACGTTTAAATATGATGTTCCCGTGCAGGAGTTCCTGCAATTCGGAATCCAGACCTCGAATGAGGCCGGAGTCAATCCCAAGCTTACGGGGAGTGCGCTTTTGGCCGTAGGGCCGGCTTATAAAGGACTTGAAGAGTCTTTTGTCAATGGCCAGCTGAGCCATATATGGGGAACAAGTTCCGAAGGTGGCGCCGGATGGAACGCATTCATTGACGGACAATTCGAAGGAGTGAACTCAAGAAACGGTGATAACGGATTCATCGGATGCGGAGGTAATTTCAGAGGAGCCAACGGTTTATTCTTCTCGGGAGTTGTCTCATTGAAGGAATTGATCAATCCGACACTTGAATTCTATGTCTACTTGGGAGCCGATGACGGTTATGCCAATAAGAATACGATAGATATCCTTCTATCCGTTCCGAATTCAGGAGAATGGAAACAGATCAAAACAATCACACTGACCGAATTGGAGGGCTTTGACAAATGGGTTAAGGTGTCGTTGCCACTTGACGAATATACGGGCAAGGATATACAGTTTGGGCTGAAGGGAACGATCATATCAAAGACCTGGATATTGGTAGACGATATCAGATTGAAATCCGATGTGGATTATGATCTGGCGGTGAAATCCATTTCAGCCCCCGAAAGTGTGAATGCCGGATTCGATTATAATGTATCTGTGGAAATTGCCAACGAAGGCACAAAGGCCGCTGAGAATTTCATGTTGCAGCTCTATGAGAATGGGAAGCTTGTGGATTCAAAGAGTGTGGAGTCGCTTAAACCCGATACATTGACAAATGTAAGTTTTGTCAGAAATCTTTCGCCTCTTGTGGAAGATACAGTTGAATACTATGCGAAAGTTGAATTCATAAATGACCGTATAAGCGGCAATAACACTACGAAGAAGGCCCAAGTGGCTCCTGTTGCAAGTAATCTTCCGGCCGTAACCGATCTTGCCGGAGAAGTAACAGGGGAGGGAAATAGACTTCATTGGACTCAGCCGGATGTGGACTCTTATCTTCCGGATTCATTTACCGAGGATTTTGAAAATGCAGAATCATGGGCTCATTCTTACTCTGACTGGATCTTTGTGGATGCGGATGATTCTCCGGTTGCCGGATTTAGCGGACTGACGATTCCCGGCATAACTCCCGGAGAGACAAAATCATCATGGTTTGTGTTTGATGCCTCTGGAAAAGCTTTCAACAATACTTATACAGCATCTTCCGGAGTGAAGTATCTGGCGTCATTATTCCGGTTAGACCTTGGCACCGTAGACGACTGGGCCATCTCTCCCGAACTTAAAGGAGTTGCACAGACGGTTTCTTTCAAAGCGAAATGCTATAACCCCGAATATCCGGAAGCTTTTGAGGTTTATTATTCATCGGGCTCGACAGATATCAGGGATTTCGTGAAACTCGGCGGAAAGGTCACACTTAACGAATTTGAATGGCAGACATTCTCATACGATCTTCCGAAGGGCGCAAAACGGTTTGCCGTTCGTTCGTGTGCCACCAATTCATTCATGATAATGCTTGATGATTTCTGCTATATCCCCGGGAATACCCCCGATCTTAAACTTCTGGGATATGACATCTATCGTGATGGAATCAAGCTCAACAAAGAGACTGTGAAGGAGACATCGTATGTCGACAGGGAAGTCGAAAAGAATCGCGATTTCAGATATAATGTCGTGGCTTCCTATCAGACGGGCCTGTCGGCAGGATCGAATACACTCACACTATCCACTTCCTCGATTATTGATGTCAAAGAGGGTATAATCATTTCGGGAGGCAAAGGAAAGGTGGAGATAACCGGAGGTGACGGACTCAGCTTCGAGATATTCTCTATGGATGATATAGTTGCATACAGGGGTGTATCCGATGGAGATGTCATGGTGTCGCTCAGTCCCGGAATCTATATTGTCAGAGCGGGTGAAAAGATCGTTAAAGTTCTTGTGAGATAATTACAAACCTATCAACCGATATCAGTTAAGGGCGCGTCAGCAGAACTGGCGCGCCCTTTTGAGCAAATCCGGTTATTTCCCGGAACAAGCTCTAATTTTTAATGGTGAATCAGAGGATGATCTTGCGGGAAAGCTTGCCGGCTCTCACAATGTAGGGGGCATTGTCGGGGAGCGGGATCAGCTGAAGGTCGTCGGCGATTACAATCTCCTCGATCATGCGGCCTGTGAGATCGTAGATGCGGCAGATCTCACCCTTCATTCCTTTCACCACAACGCTTGTGCCATCTGTCGCGATAGCTTTGTCGGCGGCGGCGAGGTTGTCGTCCACTCCGGAGTTGCCGGCGCTTACGCGGGTATAGCCGGAAGTGAGCATATTATCACCTGAGAATTTGGGATATGCCTCATTTGTCACGATAAATGCCAATGAATCGATATTTGATTTCAGGAAACGGAATTTAGTGCCAACCTGCTCATAGTCGACACCCTCTTCCATATCCTCCTCGAATATGCTCACGAGCTTTACAATGGATTTCACCTCAGTGTCGCCCTTCATTGCCTTGAGCCATCCTGCGAGATCATATTCTGTGGAAAGATTTGATGAGGCGGGAAGCTTGGGGAAACCTTTCTGGGGAGCGTACACGTAGTTGTTTACCGAAATCTTGGTCGGAGTGGGAGGGAGAGTTTCCAGATTGAAGTTGTTGTTCTGAATCTTAAATGTGGTGAGGGTGGCGAGAGCCTTGGGATTGAGTTCAAGAGCGGAGAGATTGCAATCGTAGAGATTGAGTGTCTTGAGAATCTCGCAATCCGAAACATCGACTGAGGCGAGCAGGGGAGAACCATTGGCGGAAATTGAGGTCACTTTCTTGCATCCCTTGAAATTAAGCGATTTAAGAGAGGGAGAGTTTTGAGCCTGGAATTGGGTGAGCTCCGCGAGATCAGAGGCATCGATCGATTCAAAACCGGATCCGAACACCGCGAGATTTGTCACAGCCGGATAATCGGCGAGATTTATCGACGTCATTTTCGGATTGTTGGTGATCTGAAGAGTGCCGAGTTTCGGCTGTGCGGGAATCTCAACTGTTTCAAGAATGGGGTTCTTGTAGAGATTGAACTTCGTGAGCACCTTGGAATCGGTCTTGAATTCCTTGAGCAGAATGTTGTCAAAGCATGTCAGCTCACGCAAAGAGGGGCAATCCGTGAGAATGATCGAGGAGCAGAGTGAATTCTGCAGCTTGAATTCATAAAGATTCTTGCTTTTTACGGAAAGACCCTTAAGCTCGGGCTGCTTGTTCATCTGGAGACGCTGGAGCGAATCGTTCACGATGTTGATTTTCTCCGCACGGTTGTTGGTGATCACGGCATATTCCAGTGATGTCATTTCGTTGAGGAAGTCGAAATCTGTCAATGAATCGTTCTCGCATCTGAATTCCTTGATCTTCTTGGCTCCCTCATGGATCTTGAGATCGATCACACGGTCGTTGTTGATATTGACAAACCATATATTGTTGCCATATAGCTTCACCACCGCGGTGTCTTTCTCCATCTTCACCTTTGTGACATCATTCTTTAACGTGGTCAGGTAGTTGGCCTTCGGGATGGGGATCTTCACCGGCGGCTGCCCGTTGCCGTAGTCGACATAAGCGGAATCGTTGGCGATGCTCGATTTGAGATATATCTGGAAGAAACGGCTGGTCTCTTTTGCCTCCATACCTTTTGTCGTGGTGAAGGTCATGATCGGAGTCTGGTCTTTCAGAGGATTTTCCGTTTCATCGGCGAAGGCTGTGAAAGGGCAGGCGGATAAGAGGAGCGCGCCCGCTGCAAAAAATTTAACAAAGTTCATATCGGATTATTTTTTGATTATTTTTGAAACATATGATTTATTGTCGGCCATGATGCGGAGGATATAGAGACCCGGCTGCAGATCGGAGATATCGATTCTGTCGGTGGATTTCCATTCACCCATTTTGGCCATGTTGAGGGAATAGAGTGCTGCATGGTCGGCGTTGATCCCGAAGTTTACCTCTCCCGCTGTGGGGTTGGGCCATACAGATATGGGGAGATTGGCGGTCACGTCGGTGATTCCGGAGCTTGCAGTTGATACGGGATCTGAATAAAGGAGGTCGGAAGCCTTGTCGGGACCATAAACGGTCTTTATGGCATACACATAGTTTCCGGCGGGGAGACCTGAGAGATCATCCGCTATTTTGAGATCAGCGATTCCCTCGGCGGGGGTGAGCATTTTCCATGCGGAGGGGTTGAATCCATCCTCTTCACGGAAACGATACACGATATAACGGTAGTCGAATTCCATCACATCGTCACCGATTTCATGGCCGTTTGCACGTATAAGATAGTTTCTCTTGGAAGCCACCTCGTTCCATTCGTTTGTGCGGTAATCTCTCGAATTGAAGTTGATGTGAGGCACGTAAGGCCAGTCGGGGTGTGTCCCGGTATCCATTGCGAGGCTCACCATGCCGTCGCAGCTTGCCGCGAGATAATAACCGTTGGGAGCTTCGACGGGAGAGGGAAGCTCGATATGGTTCCACACTTCGTCGCCGAGAGTCTCGATATCGTCCTTGTTCCAGAGAATGCGGTTGGTGGGGCGTTCGTTCTCGTCGATATCGAAGATAAAGAGGTTGATCTTGTTGTGCGGGCCCTGATAGGAAGTTGTGATCCAGTCGATGCTGTGAAGCACTGCAGGCTCGCGGAACACAGCGCCGAATACATACCATCTGTGGCCTGTGAGCACACCCGTCTGCGAATCGAAAATTCCGGAGTCGTGACGGAACTGCTCTGTGGGGCGCTGCCATGACACATCCACAGCCGAACCCTGGGGAGTGGCCTTGAAATAGGAGGGCGCGAGGAGTTTGGGCTCCATGGTCAGGTCGAGTTCCTTATCGGCTGAGATGGGGAGGGTGTCTTTGATAGTTACATATTTGAATTTCGCGATCTTCATCACATAGGAAGCCGTGTGGACATCCTTGAATTCGAAAGCTCCCTCTTTATCGGTGAACGCTGTTCGGTCGGCTCCATAGCCGGTCACGCTCACTTCGGCGTTGACCACCGGAGCGCCCTTGGTGTCTTTCACCTTACCGCTGAGACGGCTCAGCTCGAGAAGGCGGAGAGAGACGTTGTTGACGGTCTCTTTCTGATTCACAAACGTCAGAGTGTCGGTCTGGCTGTAATATCCGAAGCAAGAATATTCGACAGGCCATGTTCCCTCATTGATGAAATCGAGCTTATAGTTGCCATCCTTGTCGGAGAAGGTGTAGAGATCGGTCTGGGGCACACCGATTCTGACACCCTCCACGGGCGCGCCTTTCGAATCGGTGATGCGGCCTGTGAGCCATGCGGTCTCTTTGGCGCAGATGATGAAGTTGGCCATTCTCAATGAAGAGGATGTCTTGGGCGAGTTGTCTCTGACGCTCAGGAAATATTCTCCCTCCTCATCCACTTTGACGGCGGCGCGCATATTGTTCACGTTCTTGTTTCCGAATTCGAGAGTGTTGAGAAGTCGGTGTGTGGAGATGTCGCGGGATTTGCCAATGTAGAGCTCCACTTTCTTGGGATATCTCTCGTCGAGTCCGGAATAAGCCTGGAAGAAACCGTAATATACGGTGTCGGGAGATAGCTTGACGGGCGGGGTCACGAGCCAGTCGTCCACATTATTTTTCTTCGTGAAGGAGGAGAAGTTGATCACGTATTCGCCGAGAATGGTGTTCTGCCAGGTGCGGTCGTCGCCATCGAGGTCGTAAGTGGTCCACTGGGCGAATTTGCCGTTATTCATGAATTCTCCGATAAAGGGAGTGTCATAGGCCGGGCCGAGGAAGCGTGTGGGAGATACTCCGGTTCCGCCGTAATCGGCATAGAGTGTCTGGATAGTATAGTAATATGCCGATGGGGCGGAAAGTGTCTCATCGGAATATTCGAGACCTTTTCTCCACACTTTCTGAATCACCACCGAATCGCCCGACGCGACGTCGTGGCGGATGATTCTGTATTTCAGGGCTGAGGTGTCGATATAACCTCCGTTGATGCCCACGGCTCCGGGAGCTTTCCATTTGAGCAAAGCCTTGGCGGGGGATACGCGTTCGAGAGAGATGTCGGTCGGGGCCATAGGAAGGTCGAGGCCGATCCAGACATGACGTTCGCGGATATCGGAGGTGCCGGCATCGTTGGATGCGACCACCCTTACGGAGTGCCGGCCGGAGCTGATTCCGGAAAGAGATTTCGACATCTTGGCCCCGGGAGCGGCATCCGTGATGCTCTCCACCTCTTTCCCGTCGATAAGAATCGAAACGTGAGGAATGGAAGTCAGCGTTGTGCCGCCCACAGTCAGGGAGGGGTTGGTCCAGCTCATTGTGAGGGATCCTTCGCCTCCTTGCGCGGGAACAACATTGAGGTCGGTCACGGGCTTGGGAGTGCCGGCTGCGGGAGCCACATATTCGATTCCCATGGCCTGGATCTCATAAGGGCGGGAACTTGACCCGATGAAACCGAGGTCTTTGCCCGTGCCTTTGGCCAGATTGATCTCTATCAGCTTCGATTCGCTCGAAGAGCTGCACACGGCCCAGAGCAGATTGTGTGCCCGGCGGTCGAATGCCATGGAGCTGAGATAATTCGGACGGAATCCTGTGGCTCCGATGCGTCGGGGCACAAAGCTCGTGCCGTCGATCTGGTAAAGGTCGCCGTTGATATCCACGGCATAGATCTCACCGTCATCGTCGGCGGCCATCACTGAAAAACGGAGTCCGCTGAAAGAATATACTTTCGACAGAGCGCCGGTGGAGGGGTCGACGGTCCAGAGTGTGGAGCTCTCCTCGCCCGGCTTGTTTCCGATGGCGAGCATCCGGGAGCGCAGCGCGTCCCATGTGGCGTCGACCAGCACCGGATAGTCTTCCGGATTCTGATAGCGTCGGATTGTGGTGTAGGAATACTTGGCAGGGTCATACTTCACAAAAGCGACTGGCGCGAGATATTCGTATGCCTGCTGTTTTGTCTGAAAGAGATAATAGAAATCTCCGATACGTGTTCCTCCGGAAATTTCAAGCGAGGGGTCGGCTCCGAGCAGACGTGTGGTCGAAGGGCGCTCGAGCTTGAAACTCATGAATCCGTTTCCGAAATTGAAGCCATATCCGAACTGTGATTCTGTGGGGTTTCCTTTCGGAGAAGTGTTTTTCTTATTCTTTGAGACCTTCAAAGGGGGCGTGGCGGCTTCCGCATGAGTGAGCCAGCTTTCCGAGGCTACGGAGACTGAAGGTGTCTCCCAGTCGGTGAAAGCGGTTCGGGTTGGAAGAGCCGGACCCGATTGCGCGGCGGCTACAAGACTTCCTGCCACGCTCAGTAATGTGGAAATGTAGTAGTATTTTTTCATTTAGATGATGATTTGTTGGCGGCGTATATACACATCATCTTTTTATGTTCCGTCTTTTCGCCTGATGAATGATTCGATCAACCTTTGTGTTAAAGATTTTAGGATAAGCGGAACGGAATGTGGCAAATTTAAAAATATAAATTCATATTTGCAACAAAAATTAATATTATTATGAAAAAATGCTAAAATTTTATTGAAAATAATAGTTGATTATGCAAAATGTGAGGTAAAAACAAAAAACGTGTTATTTTTTATGCATATTAATTTGATATTTTAAATTAAAGTAGTAGATTTGCATCGGCTTATATACACTTTGTCATTTCAAAAACAAGTTTAACATTAAAATTAAGGAATGAAATACAGAGTGCCAATCATGGGGCTTATGCTGATACTGGCTCTGCCCCAAATCAAGGCCGATCGGAGTGCCGATCTGAATCTGGCCGGGAAGCTGCGTTTCGACCGCGTGGAGTCTGACTTTTCGGGAATGAAGAGAGGAATCCGTCAAGCCGGAACGTCCGCACATAGATATGAAGCGCTGATCACAATTTCCGATGATTCCGCGCTTGAGGCATTGCGTGCCTCGGGTGTGGAAGTGCGCAGCAGCGGAGACGGAGTGGCTGTGATAAGTTTCAGGGAGGATCAGGCATCGGATATAGTAAAGACTGCCGGACTGCTTGATATCCAGCTTACAAAAAACATCTATCCCCAGCTTGACGCCGCTCGTGCGTTCACCGGGGCGCAGGAAGCCCTTTCGGGAGTGGGTCCGGAAAAGAGTGTGTTCACCGGCAAAGGGGTGATAGTCGGAATTGTCGACAACGGATTTCAATACAGTCATGTCGCCTTCAAGAAAGCCGATGGCACCGGAAGCCGCATTTCGCGCGTATGGGATCAGAATCCCGAGTACGGAACGGGCGCCGGCGTCTTCAATTATGGAGTGGAATATCTGATACCCGATTCGATAGTTAAGATGAAGGCCGATGTGGTCAACAGCACACACGGCACGCATGTGGCCGGCATTGCCGCCGGATCAAATTACAAGGGCCAGACACCTTATCATGGATTTGCCCCCGATGCGGAGATTGTGCTGGTATCAGCCAAGGGGACAGTGGCGAGCGCCATCGACGGTATAAAATATATCTTCGACTATGCCGAGAAAGAGGGAAAGCCCTGCGTGGTGAATCTTTCGCTCGGTCTGCTCGACGGGCCGCACGACGGCACGACAGCCACCGACCGGCTGATGAGTTCGCTCACAGGCCCGGGCCGCATCATCGTGACGGCCGCGGGAAATTACGGCACGGGCGACTATCATGTGAGCCATACCTCCACCTATCGCAAGCCGGCTCTCAAGACAGCCCTGAGCTTTAATTCATACGCTGCGATAAAGGATGTTGCCGCCGAGATATGGGGCGATGTGGGTCATAAGTGCAAGATCAAGGCATACGTCTACGACAATACCGCCGAATGTGTGCTTTACGAGACTCCCGTGGTGTCGATGAATTCTTCACAGACTTTCACGGATGAGTTCAAGGTTTTGCCTGCCGGAGAGAAGGATTCGCTTCACATGGCTATCGGCCTTATGCCGGAGCTCAGCGCGGCCAATAACCGTCCGTCCGCTTATCTGCGCGCCATCGGCGAACATCTCAATAAGAACCGTTATTATGTCTGCATCGAGGTTGATGCCGACGGAGGCGAGATTCACGGATGGAGCAATTCCTTAGGCTCGTTCACGAATCTCAAGAATCCCGACTTCACCAAGGGCGACAATATGATGACCATTTCCGAGCTCGGCGGCAATGCCGAGAAGATCATCACTGTGGGCTCCTATGTGAGCAAGGCAAGCTTTAAATATCTCGGCGGATCGGAAGTGAATTATAATTATGTGCCCGGCACTCTCGCTGCATCGAGTTCGCAGGGACCTACATTCGACGGACGTTTCAAGCCGGATGTGGCCGCTCCCGGATCGGTTGTGGTGTCGAGTTATAGCCGCGAGGTGAATGGTTTTGATTCGAGCCGCATGGTCTATGGCGTGTATCAGCAAGACCAGACTTCATTCTATGGAGCTATGTCGGGAACATCGATGGCCTCCCCGGCCGTGACCGGTATCGTGGCCACATGGCTTCAGGCCAAGCCTGATCTCGCGCCTGAGGATGTGAAGAATATTCTTGCGCGCACATCGCAGAAGGATGTTTATACGGGGGCTTTGCCCAACAATCTCTTCGGCGCCGGAAAGGTAAGCGCTCTCGAGGGTCTGCGTCTTCTTGCATCGGGCGATTATTCCGGTGTGGAGGATATTGAGACAGACGACAATGAAGAGGCCCGCTACTACACACTGACAGGAATCGCACTGGGCTCGCGTCCCGAAGCAGCCGGCATCTATATCATGCGCAAAGGCAGCAAGGCTACAAAGATCGCAATCCGATAAAATGAGATAATTCGGTTTAAACGACTTATATACATGTATTTAAAAAGTAAGTGATAAAAATTGGTTTTTATCACTTACTTTTTATTTATTATCTTTGTCTTTTGATCGTCGGAAGATTCGGAAAAATAAATATAGAGAGCGATGAGAAGATATCCGATCTGAATACAAGGCTTCGGGAAATCCGGAAAGGAGGCTGTGTTTATGTCGACAAGCCCGGACACATCCCACAATTGGTCAATGAGGGTCGGTATTACTTTCTGAGTCGTCCGTGACGATTCCGTCAGAGCTTGTATCGTCTTGGATTCCCTACGACCCCGGAATTTTAAGGGACAGGCTCTATGAAGCGGAGCGTGGTTTCTTTTGGTTAATTGAATGAATGGAAGATACATTATCGTTTATACTTGAGGTTATCGGCACTGTTGCCTGTGCGATAAGCGGCATACGTCTGGCCGCGACAAAGAAGTTTGATTGGTTTGGGGCTTATATCGTGGGATTGGTTACGGCGATCGGTGGCGGAACGCTCCGCGATATCCTGCTCGATATCCCTGTGTTCTGGATGCACAACTGGTGGTATCTTGCCGTGACAGGTCTGTCGCTGCTGGCTGTGCTTGCTTTCCGCAATCTGCTCGTGAGCCGCAACAGAATGCTTTTTATTTTCGACAGCATCGGTCTGGCGATGTTCTGTGTGATCGGCATCAACAAGACGCTTGCCATAGATTATCCCATGTGGGTGGCGATGGTGATGGGAATCATCACAGGAGCTTTCGGCGGAGTGTTGCGCGATATACTGATCAATGAGGTTCCGCTTGTGTTCCGCACCGATATCTATGCCACGGCGTGTCTGGCCGGCGGATTCATTTATTGGATCATACAGGCTTTCGGAGGCGAGCCATATCTGAGTCAGATCAGCTGTGCGGCATGCATAATAATCATCCGCTTCCTTACGCTGAAATATAAGCTGTCGCTTCCTGTGCTGTCTCCGGCGGAGAAGAAAAAGAGGAAATCATGATAATACGTTCGAAAATAAAACGCGATCGATTCACATCGACCGCGTTTGTAATTTAGAACTAACCTAACATCATGAAACGATTTACTTTCTGCTATTATAACATAGAAATCGAAAAAAGGTTTTTCTCTTTCTCAAAAAAATAAATTTGTTTAAACCACTTCATTTCTAAAAATTTTTTCAAGTGCAAAATTTTTCCACAAATATTTTGGGAATTGTGAATTAATTTATAAATTTGCAAGAGAAAAGTAAGAATATTATGAATTATTCAATAAATATACAGAAATGGTGGCGCTTCGGTAATGATTTCCGATGGCGTTGATTGTATTGACCCTGTCTCTTCAGGATAATTCAGATATTTAAAGAAGAATATGATTGTGAGAGCCGTCGGATAAGATGTTCCGATGGCCGTTTGTTTATAATTACCCTTCCATCCGGGCCGGCCGTCGGTTGCCGATCCGATGCTTTGTACTTAACAATAACACAGATATGAATAAGACCACCGACCCTTTCCTCCCCGTGGACGAGAATGGCTATTACGGTCGTTTCGGAGGAGCATATATTCCGGAAATACTACATTCGAATGTAGAGATGCTCAAGGCCGCCTACAGCAGATATGTGGATGATCCGGAATTCAATGCCGAATATGAGCGTCTGCTGAGCGAATATGTGGGACGTCCCACTCCCCTCTATCACGCCCGCCGTCTTTCGGAACACTATGACACCAATATCTATCTCAAGCGTGAAGACCTCTGCCACACCGGCGCACACAAGATCAACAATGCCATAGGTTCCGTGCTTCTTGCGCGGCGTATGGGAAAAAGAAGAATCATCGCCGAGACGGGCGCCGGCCAGCATGGAGTGGCCGTGGCTACGGTGTGCGCGCTCATGGGCCTGAAATGCGTGATATATATGGGCGCCACAGATGTGGCCCGTCAGCGTCCGAATGTGGAGAGAATAAAAATGCTCGGGGCGGAGGTGCATCCTGTGGAATCGGGCAACAAAACCCTAAAGGACGCCACCAACGAGGCGATCCGCGACTGGTGTTGCAATCCGGAGGACACTTTCTATGTGATCGGCAGCACGGTCGGTCCGCATCCTTATCCGCAGATGGTGGCGCGTTTCCAGTCGGTGATAAGCCGCGAGATAAGAAAACAGCTCAAGGCGCAGACCGGGCGCGAACTCCCCGACTATGTCATAGCATGCGTGGGAGGGGGAAGCAACGCCGCCGGAGCCTTCTATCATTTCATCAATGAAGAGAGCGTGAGGCTTATCGCCGCGGAAGCCGCCGGACATGGAGTGGACTCCGGCGAATCGGCCGCCACCATACAGCTCGGCACGGAGGGCGTGATCCATGGATCTCGCACCCTCGTGATGCAGACACCCGACGGACAGATCGTGGAGCCCTATTCTATATCGGCAGGTCTCGACTATCCAGGCATAGGGCCGCTTCACGCATATCTCGCCGAGTCGGGCCGCACGGATGTGACCGCCGTGACCGACGACGAGGCTTTGCGCGCGGCATATCTGCTCACACGCACGGAGGGAATCATCCCCGCTCTCGAATCTTCCCATGCGCTCGCAGTGCTCGAACAGCGCAAGTTCCGGCCCGACGACGTGGTGGTGGTCAATGTGTCGGGAAGAGGAGACAAGGATATGGAGACTTATCTCAGATATTTGTAAGTAGTTGACAGATTTAAGATATGAAACTGACGCAGAAAACAACCATAATATCGGCCGACCTCGAGACGCCCGTGGGCCTCTATCTCAAGGTGCGCGACCTCTATCCCTGCTCCGCACTGCTCGAGAGCTCGGATTATCACACAACGCAAAACTCGATGTCGATTCTCGGAGTGGATCCGATCGGATCGTTCACGGTGGTGGGGGAGGAGATCATCTGCCGATATCCGGGAGGGAGCGAGCAACGCAGACCCGCCGCCAATGTGACCGACGCCCTTAAGGAATATATCACATCGTTCGAAAACACTCTCCATGATTCCTCCCTCTTCAACGGGCTGCTTGGCTTCACCGCCTACGACGCCGTGAGATATTTCGAACCGTCGGTGCCCATACGCCCCAGGGAAGAGAAATTCGCCGATATCCCCGATATGCAGTATATCCTCTATCGCTTCATAATCCAGGTGAATCACTTCCGCAATGAAATGACCATCATAGAGAATATACCCGAGGGAGAGGAAAGCCAAAGCGACGAACTTCTTTCGATCATACGCAACAACAATATCGCCGTGTATCCCTTCAGGGCCTGCGATGATCTGGAATCTCCCGTGACCGATGAGGAATATCTCGGCATGGTGAAGAGAGGAATCGCGCATGCCCGTCGCGGGGATGTGTTTCAGATCGTTCCCTCACGGCGTTTCTCCCAGGGGTTCACGGGAGATGAATTCAATGTGTATGGCGCCTTGCGTTCGGTGAATCCCTCTCCTTATCTCTTTTTCTTCGATTTCGGAGGCTTCAAGGTGTTTGGATCGTCGCCGGAGACTCATTTCCGCGTCACTGCCGACCACAAGGCGTATATCGACCCGATAGCCGGCACGTTCAGGCGCACAGGCGACGACCGTAAAGACCATGAGCTTGCCGAAAAGCTCCTCCTCGATCCCAAAGAGAATGCCGAGCACATCATGCTTGTGGACCTGGCCCGCAACGACCTGAGCCGAAGCGGCGGCCGAGTGTCGGTGGAATATCTGAAACAGATACAATTCTATTCGCATGTGATCCACATGGTGAGCCGTGTGGTGGCCGAGCTTCCTGAGAACACGGATGTCTACAGGCTCTTCGGAGAGACTCTTCCGGCCGGCACGCTGAGCGGCGCTCCGAAAGTGAGGGCCATGCAGCTCATCAATGAGATCGAACCCCACAGCCGCGTCACATACGCTGGATGTATCGGCACATTCGGTTTCGACGGGTCGATCAATCAGGCGATAACCATCCGCAGCTTCCTGAGCAAGGACAACCGCCTCTATTCGCAGTCGGGAGGAGGAGTCGTGGCGCGCTCGGTGCCGGAAAACGAGCTGCAGGAGACAAAAAACAAACTCGGGGCATTGGTAAAGGCAGTGACCCTCGCGGAGACTTTCACCAGATAAAGGGAGCTGCTCCCTTTCGAAAACAAGATGGAAATATGGAATTGCTCATACTTGATAATTACGATTCATTCACATACAACATAGTGCATGCCGTCAGGGAACTCGGAGTGGAACCCACAGTGGCGCGCAACGACAAGATTACCCTTGCCGAGATCGACCGTTATGATAAAATCATAATCTCCCCGGGGCCCGGCATCCCTTCCGAGGCAGGCATCCTTATGGATATGCTTCGCGAATATGCCACGCGCAAGCCGATGCTCGGGGTGTGTCTCGGACATCAGGCCATAGGTGAGAATTTCGGCGCACGGCTCGAGAACCTCGCGGAGGTGTATCACGGAGTGCAGACCGAGGCCCATCTCGTGGCTCCCGATTATATACTCGATGGGATGGGGAAGGATTTTCCCGTCGGGCGTTACCACTCATGGATCGTGAGCGAGGAGGATCTGCCGGAATGTCTGGAGGTGACTTCACGCGATGACGACGGCCGCATCATGTCGATGCGCCATCGCACTCTCGATGTGCATGGAGTGCAGTTTCATCCCGAATCGCTTCTCACCCCCGACGGGACCAGGATAATAAAGAACTTTTTATTTCATTGACAGCCATATGAACAGGATACTTCAGAATCTTTTCGAACACAAGAGCCTCAGCCGCGAGGAAGCCTGCGACATCATGCTCAATATCGCCGATGGGAAATATAACGACAATCAGCTTTCGGCCTTCATGACGGTGTTTCTGATGCGCAGCATCACTCCGGCGGAGCTCACCGGATTCCGCGATGCGATTCTGCAGCGGCGTGTGGCCGTCGACTTCGGCGAGACCAGGGCAATCGACATTGTGGGCACGGGGGGTGATGGAAAAAACACTTTCAATATCTCCACAGCCTCCTGCTTTGTTGTGGCCGGAGCCGGAAGAAAGGTTGTGAAACACGGCAATTACGGCGCGAGCTCCGTGTCGGGCGCTTCCAATGTGCTCGAACAGCATGGGGTGAAATTCTCCGCCGATCCCGAGCGACTGGCTCTCTCGCTGGAGAAAAGCGGGGTGAGCTTCATGCATGCGCCCTTCTTCAGCCCGGCGCTCAAAAGCGTCGGCCCGGTGAGACGCTCGCTGCGCATGCGCACATTCTTCAATATGCTCGGCCCTTTGGTCAACCCGACTTTGCCGAAAAACCAGCTTCTCGGAGTCTATAATCTCAAGCTTCTGCGTCTTTACCGCTATATAGCGCAGAATGAGGGAATCAATTGCACCATAGTGCATTCTCTCGACGGCTACGACGAGATTTCCCTCACATCCCCGTTCAAGGTGGCCACCAACACATCCGAGCGTGTGTTGACCCCCCGGGATTTGGGGATGCCTGCGGCGAGCCCGGATGATCTTTTCGGAGGCGACACGGTGGAGGAGGCGGCTGCGGTGTTCGACGATGTGCTTGCCGGACGGGCTTCGGAGGGGAAACGGAATTGCGTGGTGGCAAACGCCGCTTTCGCTCTGCTCACGCTCGAACCCTCTCTCGGACTCGGGGAGGCTCTGCGCCTGGCCTCGGAGAGTCTTGACAGCGGGGCGGCGCTCGACCGATTCCGGATATTCGTGGATGTGAATTCTTAAGGAACAAGCTCTAAGGAACAAGCTCTAAATATCGATTCTTACAAAATGTCGATCTTATGAATATACTTGAAAAGATAGCCGCCACGAAAAGGCGCGAGGTAGAAGCCATGAAAAGGGTGACGAGTCCGGAGGTGATGAAGGAGAGGGCGTTTCAGACACTGCGCACTCCTCTGTCGCTGCGCCGGTCGATTCTCGGCAAGGATCCCGGAATCATAGCCGAGCATAAAAGGCGCTCGCCATCCCGGGGGGAGATACGCGCGATGAGCGAGGCGGGAGATATGGCCCGGGGATATGCGGAGAATGGCGCGGCGGCGATGTCGGTGCTGACCGATACTCCCTATTTCGGGGGCTCGCTCGCCGATCTGGCGGTGGCCCGCATGGAGGCTCCGAAGCTTCCGTTGCTCCGGAAGGAATTTATTGTGGATGAATACCAGATATATCAGGCAAGAGCATGGGGGGCTGACGCTGTGCTGCTTATTGCAGCCATGCTCGATGCCGGGAAAATCAGACGCTTCAACGATATCGCCCATTCCATCGGGCTGGAGACGCTTGTGGAGATTCATTGCCGGAGGGAGATCGCGGCGGTGCCTGAAGATGCCGACATGGTGGGTGTCAACAATCGCGATCTGACATCTTTCTCCACTGATATATCCAATTCCGGGGATCTGATATCGCTGCTGCCTGCGGATATGGTGAGGATAGCAGAGAGCGGACTCCGCTCTCCGCAGGATATCGTGAGACTCCGCGAGGCGGGATTCGACGGTTTTCTGATCGGAGAGGCGTTTATGTCGGCACCGGATCCCGCCGCCGAACTGGCCCGTTTCATATCTGAGTCGCGCTGTTTATGATGGATAGGATAAAGATAAAGGTCTGCGGCATGCGCCGGGAAGGGAATGTCAGGGAGGTGGCCTCTCTGGACATCGACTATATGGGGTTCATTTTTTATGAGCGTTCTCCCCGGTTCTGCTCCTGTCTGAGCCGGGATGTGCTGTCGATGTTGCCTCCGGGAGTGAAGGGGGTGGCGGTCACCGTCGATATGGATGAGAGTGAAATCCTCGGCCTGGCCGGGCAATATGGCTTCGGCATCTTCCAGCTTCACGGAAGCGAGCCGCCGGAGCTTTGCCGGAGATTGAGAGAGAGGGGACTGAAAGTGATAAAGGCGATGCCTGTAGGTCAGGATGCCGGTGCGCTCGGGAGTCTCGGGCGGTATGCCGGTGCGGTGGATCTTTTTCTGCTCGACACGGCCTGCGCCGGCAAAGGGGGATCGGGAAAGAAATTCGACTGGGGAATGCTCGAAAGATATGATTTCGGGGAGGATTTCATATTGAGCGGAGGAATAGGAGGGGAAGATGCGGAAGCGATATCCGCTATCCGTCATCCGCGTTTTGCGGGGATTGATCTCAACAGCCGGTTCGAGTGCGCGCCGGGAGAGAAAAACGTCTCACTGATTGCAGAGTTTATAGATAGAGTAAGAAAGAAATGAACAGACTGAAAGAATTATTGGATAAGAAGCAGGAGCGGCTCCTTGCGGTATATTTCACGGCCGGATTTCCACATGCCGACTCCACAGCGGATATAATCAAGGCATTGTGCCGGCGCGGTGCCGACATAATAGAGATAGGGATTCCGTTTTCGGATCCGATGGCTGACGGGGTTGTGATCCAGCACAGCAGTCAGGTGGCTCTTGAAAACGGGATGACGCTCCGGCGTCTGCTCGGACAGGTGGCCGAGGCCCGTGGGGAGAATCCATCCGTGCCTTTCGTGGCCATGGGTTATCTTAACCCGATCATGCAGATGGGGGGAGAAGAGTTTTTCCGCAGAGCGAAGGATGCTGGAATCGATGGGGTGATTATCCCCGACCTCCCTTTCGACACCTATATGAAGGAATATAAAGAGCTGAGCGAGCGTTACGACATAGCTGTGATCATGCTCATCACCCCTGCCACTTCGGAGGAGCGTATCCGTCTGATCGTCAACAACTGCGACGGTTTCATATATATGGTTTCGGCGGCGTCGACCACCGGCGCGCGCGACAAATTCGATGAGCCGCAGCTCGACTATTTCCGGCGTATCGACTCGCTTGGTCTGAAACATCAGCGACTGATTGGTTTCGGCATTTCAAATGCCGCCACCTACGAAGCGGCGTGTGCCCACAGCAACGGTGCGATTATCGGATCGCAGTTCATAAAGCTTCTTGAATCGGAGCCTGCCCCCGAGGCCGCGGTCGACGCCCTCTTCCGCAAGATCGGACGCTGACAGCCATGACCTGGAGCGCCTCGTTATGTGCCGTTTTGCGGGAAATCCTTTTTGAGACTGGAGATCACGTCGTCGGGCGAAAGAGCGAGGCGCTTCATCTCGGCCACAAGCGAGGGAAGCGTAGTGGCGAAGAAATCCCGCCGGCGCTCCTCCATCACCTTTTCGGGGGCATCAGCCGCCAGCAGAAAACCCATGCCGCGTTTGGAGACAATCATCTCCGCGGCCTGAAGGTCTTCCATTGCCTTGAGCACGGTGCGGGTGTTGACTCCGAGTTCGGCCGCCAGTTCACGCACTGAAGGCACGCGTTCGCCGGGGATCCACGTGCCGTCTATTATCAGATTGCTTGCATAGTCTACAATCTGACGGTATATCGGTTTGTTGTCTGAAAATTCAATCATTGTCTGTGTTGTGGAGCGGGAGAGTTGCGCTTTAGAGCTTGTTTCTAAAGATTCTGCGACTTTATCAACCTATAGCTCATCGCTATCATCGTTACGCTTAATATGGTGAATATCGCCATATATCCGAGCATCAGCGGATTGTGGATACTCATGGCGTCTGTCATTATCTCAATCAGGCGGTCGGGGTCAGGCGCGCGGTTGTTGAAGCCGTCGTCAAATCCAACTTTTAAAACAGTGTATCCGCCGATAAACGCACCTATTATTCCGCACACTATCTCGAGAACGATAATCGATACTATTCCGACGAGCATCCGGTTATGGCGCGCACGCATCACGAAATAGAAGCAAGTGGCGATTGCTCCGACAGAGGATACAACATTCGTAAGTCTGCTCGATTCAGAAATAAGGTCGGAGAGTTTCAGAATCTCATTGAGCTGGTCGGATATGAGACCGGGATTATGGATGAGAATATACATCGCGACGGAGGGGGCCAGGAAGAGAATAACAGGGATCGCCACGAGGAGATAAAGGAAATAGAACACTGTTTTCTCGGCTGCGCTCACGGGAATCAGACGTTCGATTACCCGGGAATTCCCTTTCTTTGCGAAAATCAGCGGTGCGCAGAGACAGAGGATGCCGAGAACAGACCATGTCACGCTATATAGCGCCATCTGCACCTCATATTTATTCGACACAAAGATCAGTGCCGACAAAAGGATGGAAATGAGCAGATAGGCGAATATCTGTCGTTTCAGCTGAGGGAAATAATAGCTGGCGAAAGCCGCGAGACGATGCAGGGAGAAACCGTTGTCGCGTTGCGGCGTGTTGGATTTGTCAGACATAATTTACAGTTCTTGATTTTTGATTCGGGAGTTGATGATCTGCAGGATGCGCGGAGCCGCCGGGGAATAGAGAGATGAATAGAGGAGTCGCCAGTCGGCTCTGGTTTCGCCGGGCCCGGCGGCCGGAAGGATATTGAGGGCGCGTCCGATCTGGTTTTCAGAATATAGCGCATCGGGGTTGGAAACGCGCTCCACGGTGAAGGAGAGTGCGGATGTCACATCCTCTTCCCGGGCTGCGAAAAGGAGATATCCTCCCCGGATCATGATCGCTCCGTCGAAGAGATTCTCAAGCTCGCCCACGGTGTGGGTGGAGATTATGATTGTCTGTCCCGGATTGCAGTTTGCGGCTATCAGATGGCGGAGGGTGGCTTTGCTCTGGATGTCGAGCGCGTTGGTGGGCTCGTCGAGGAGAAGCACTTCCACACCGAGGGCCAGCACGTAGGCGAGCAGAGCCTTCTTGCGGTTGCCGAGCGACTGGCGGCCTATCGGTTCGTTTCCCGTAAGACCGAAAGCCCTGAGGTTTTCATCGAATATCTCTTCCGAGAAAGAGGGGTAGAAGCGGGAATGGGCGGCGGCGAATTTCCGGATTGTTTTCAGCGGCACCGGCGTGTTCTCCTCAAGGAGGAATGTTTTCCCCTTCAGGGAGGGGATGTCGGTATCGGCCGGGACACCGTCGATGAGACATTCTCCCGAGCAGGGGGAGGAAACTCCGGCAATAAGATGGAGCAAGGTGGTTTTCCCGGCTCCGTTTTCTCCGGCAAGAAGATATATTCCCTCCGGGATACGAGCGGAGAGAGAGACCAAGGCCTCTCTCCCGCTTGAAGAGTATCTAAAAGAACTATTATTCAGTTCGATCATGGGGCAAATCAGTTTAGAGGGGTGACAGTGAAACCGGCGTTGCGGAGCTGGGTGAGGAGTCCCCGTTCACCCGGAAGATGTCCGGCTCCGACCACAACCATCATTGATTTCTCCGGCATTTCCGGAATGATGCGTTTGGCCCAGGCGTCGTTGCGCTTGAATATCAGTCTCTCCATTGATTCGGGATCTTCACTTTCGTCGAGCATGAGCTTCTCCATCGCAGCCAGGTCTCCTGCCACGTATGCCTCCGAGAGTTTCTTTGTGTTTTCGATCTCGCCGTTGATATCGCCCACCATTTTCATCAGGCCTTTCGCCTGTTCGGAGATCGGATCTCCCATCAGGACGTTGAGCTGATAATCGAGCGTTTCGAGACCATCCACTTTCTTACCCAGTGCAAGAGCGCGGTCCTGCATGGTCTTGTCGATTCCCTCCAGAGGGTTGAGCTGGGGGAAGGCTTTCATTGCCAGGGCGGCCGCTATCTGGGTGGAGATGGCCGACGGCTTCATGGGATAAATCATCTGCAGGGGCACCTGGCCTTGTGTGAGATCATCCCAGACGGTCTTGAGAGAATCGAGCGCCGCGGGAGAGAGCACTTTGTCGAGAGTGGAGTCGGCGGGAGCCATATATGCCTTCTGCATCACTACGATAGCTTCGGGAGATGTGGATTTGGCCATGTCGAGCTCGCCATAGAGAACGTCGACATTTGCGAGAGCCTCAGGAAGTGATTTCAGGGAATCGACAACCGCGAGAGGCGCGAAATGATGGGTGCCGAGTATATAGGAAACACGGGAGTTGCCCGGTTTCTCGACTTTATAAAGAATCTGGGCCTTGGCCGATCCAGGAATGAGAAGGGCGCTGACTGCAATGAATGTGAACAATGCTTTTGAAATAATCTTTTTCATGATTCTGCGAGTTTTGATTTTTTGTGTCTTTTGTCTTGTGAGTTTGAATTGTGTTGTTGTGTTGTACTTGATTACAACACTGCAAAAGTATAACTCTTTTTTGAAACTGCAAAATCATTAACATTCATTAACATTTGGGCGGGGTGCAGTATGTTGGTGCTTCCACACAAAACTCCGGTTTCGGGATTTAAGGAACGAAGCCTTACAATCAAGAAGAGGGATGCCGCGAGCGGCATCCCTCTTTATCAAAAGGTTTAAGTGTTTTGCTATCGGGGTTGCAACCGGAATCAATACTCCTGCCAGGGAGTGATGCCGAGCTGGTCGATAGGCTTGTTGATGAAAGCCTTGACGTATGCGCTTGCAAGGCGGGCGTTGGTCAGAAGAGGGATGTTGTGGTCGATCGCCCAGCGACGGATGCGGTATCCGTTGGTCAGCTCGCGCTTGGTGTGGTTTTTCGGAATATTGATCACGAGTTCCACCTTGTGTTCGGAGATAAGGTCGAGCACATTCTCACCCTCCTCGTCGGGCCAGCAGGTGGCCTGGGCGTCGATCCCGTGGTCGTTGAGGAAGCGGGCGGTGCCTTCCGTGGCGAAGATCTCAAAGCCGTTTTCATGCATCAGCCGGCAGGCCTCAAGCATATCCACCTTTCCATGGACATCACCCGAGCTTACGAGCACGCTCTTGCGCGGAACATGATGTCCCACGGAAATCATGGCGTTGAGCAGAGCTTCCTCGAAGTCTTTTCCAAGACAACCCACCTCTCCGGTCGACGACATGTCGACGCCAAGCACGGGGTCGGCCTTATGCAGACGCGCGAAGGAGAACTGCGAAGCCTTGACTCCGATATAATCGATATCGAATGTGGAGGTGTCCACCTTCTCCACCTTCTCGCCAAGCATGATCCGCGTGGCGGTCTCGATGAAATTCTTCTTGAGCACCTTCGACACGAAGGGGAAACTGCGCGAGGCGCGGAGGTTGCACTCGATCACCTTCACGAAGTTGTCTTTGGCCAGATACTGGATATTGAAGGGGCCGGAGATATTGAGCTCTTTGGCGATGCGCGCCGATATGCGTTTGATGGCGCGTGCCGTGGCCATATAGATCTTCTGGGCGGGGAAAACGAGAGTGGCGTCGCCCGAATGGACTCCGGCAAACTCCACATGCTCCGAAATGGCGTATTCCACGATCTCTCCATTGCGGGCCACAGCGTCAAACTCGATCTCCTTCGCATTCTGAAGGAATTCGGAAACCACTACGGGGAATTCCTTCGATACTTTCGCGGCCTGCGACAGGAACCGGTGGAGCTGCTCATAATCGTAGCATACATTCATCGCCGCTCCCGAAAGCACATAACTCGGACGCACAAGCACCGGGAAACCGACCTCGGCTATAAAGGAATCGATTTCGGCTGTGGTGGTGAGCTCCTTCCAGCGAGGCTGGTCGATGCCGAGCTGATCGAGCATGGCGGAGAACTTATGACGGTTTTCAGCGCGGTCGATCGATACGGGAGATGTCCCGAGCACGGGCACCTGCTGGCGATAGAGCTTCATGGCCAGATTGTTGGGAATCTGTCCGCCCACGCTCACAATCACTCCCTTGGGAGTCTCGAGATCGAGAATATCCATCACGCGCTCGAAGCTGAGCTCGTCGAAATAGAGGCGGTCGCACATGTCGTAGTCGGTCGACACGGTCTCCGGATTGTAATTGATCATGATCGACTTATAGCCGAGCTTGCGGCAGGTGTTGGCGGCATTGACCGAGCACCAGTCGAACTCCACGGAACTTCCGATTCGATATGCTCCCGAACCGAGCACCACGATATTATTGCCCTGGTTCATGTCGTAGCGGATTGAATTCTCTTCAGCTCCGTAGGTCACGTAGAGATAATTGGTGAGTTCGGGATATTCGGAAGCCACGGTGTTGATGCGGCGCACGGCAGGCACAACATCGAGGGCCTTGCGGTGGTTGCGCACGCGGATCACGGCGCTTTCCAGATTTCCTTCGGGATTCTCCACAAAACGTGCGATCTGGAAGTCGGAGAATCCAAGGCGTTTGGCCTCTTTCATCACCTCCCTGGGGAGATCCTCGATCTTGCCATAGGCGGAGATCACACCCTTATATCTCACGATATTCTCGAGACGGGAGATAAACCAGGGGTCGATCTTGGTGAGCTCCTCGATCCGCTCCACGGAATATCCCTCCTCGAGAGCCTGGGCCATGGCGAAGATGCGGAGGTCGGTGGGATGTGCGAGCACGCTGTCGAGATCGTCGAAATGGATATCGTTGTTGCCCACGAATCCATGCATTCCCTGGCCGATCATCCTGAGGCCCTTCTGGATGATCTCCTCAAACGATTTGCCGATCGACATGATCTCGCCCACCGATTTCATCGACGAGCCGATCTCGCGGTCGACACCCACGAACTTGGTGAGGTCCCAGCGGGGAATCTTCACAATCATGTAATCGACGGAGGGGGCCACATAAGCGGAATTGGGAGTGCCCATCTCTCCGATCTGGTCGAGAGTATAGCCGAGGGCGAGTTTGGCGGCCACAAAGGCAAGAGGATAGCCCGACGCCTTGGAGGCAAGAGCCGAAGAACGGCTCAGGCGGGCGTTGATCTCGATGATGCGGTAGTCGTTGGTCTCGGCGTTGAATGCATATTGGATATTACATTCACCCACGATGCCGATATGGCGCACCACCCTGGTGGCGATATCCTCAAGCATCTTGATCTGGTCGGGAGTGAGCGACACGATGGGCGCCACCACGATGCTCTCGCCTGTGTGGATGCCGAGAGGATCGAAATTCTCCATGGGCACCACGGTGAAGCAATGGTCGTTGGCATCGCGGATCACTTCGAATTCGATTTCTTTCCATCCCTTGAGGCTTTCCTCCACGAGAATCTGACGCGAATAGGCAAGCGCGCTCTCGCAGTGTGTGCGGAATTCCTCGTCGGATGTGCAGATGCCGGAGCCGAGACCGCCGAGGGCATATCCCGAACGGACCATCACGGGGAAGCCGATGCGGTGGGCCACCTTCACGGCGTCTTCAATCGATTCGACTGCCTCTGAAACGGGAGTCTTGACATCGATTTCGTTGAGCTTCCTGACAAAGAGGTCGCGGTCTTCAGTGATCATGATAGCCTCCACGGAAGTGCCGAGCACTTTCACGCCATATTTGTCGAGCGTGCCGTTGAGATAAAGCTCCGTGCCGCAATTGAGTGCGGTCTGGCCTCCGAATGCGAGCAGGATGCCGTCGGGACGCTCCTTTTTGATCACCTCTTCCACGAAATATGTGGTGATGGGGAGGAAATAGACTTTATCGGCCACGCCCTCGGATGTCTGGATTGTGGCGATGTTGGGATTGATAAGCACTGTAGAGATTCCCTCTTCACGCATGGCTTTGAGAGCCTGTGAGCCGGAGTAATCGAATTCGCCGGCCTGTCCTATCTTGAGCGCGCCGGAACCGAGTAGCAATACCTTCTTCGTGATGTTCTATTACTGCAAAATTTTTTACAAAATAACAAGAAATCCCGCTTATGAGCAAATTTTGGAGCCTCTCCATGATAATTTTATTAAAAAAAAGATCATAAAATGCGAAAAGAAGGTATTTTTGGATTATTTTTGTGTGATAAACAACTGCTACCCCGAAATTTTAAGGGACAGGCTCTACAAATACCGGGGAACGTGGCCTTAACAACTTCAGCAAAATGGAATTCAAAGATACGATAGAGAAGAGATATTCCGTGAGGGGGTATCTTGACAAGGAGATAGAGGAGGATAAACTCGAATATGTGCTTGAATGTGCCCGTCGGGCTCCATCGGCATGCAACCGTCAGCCCTGGCATTTCTTTCTGGTGAAAAGCCCGGAGGGGAGGAAGGCTCTTTTCGAAAGCTATCCGCGCGACTGGTTTGCCACGGCCCCGCTTCATATCATAGTGGCTGTGGATCGTTCGCAGGCATGGGTCAGGCCTGAGGATTCACACAATCATTCCGATATCGACGCGGCCATTGCCGCGGAGCATATATGTCTCGCGGCCGAATCGGCCGGACTGGGCACATGCTGGGTGTGCAATTTCGACCCGGAGAAGATGAAGGCACTTCTGGGCGACACCCCCTAGGAGGCTGTGGCTGTGCTTCCCATAGGGTATCCCGATGCCGAGCCCCGTCCCACCACCCGCAAACCCCTTTCCGAGACGGTGTCCATCCTCTGAAACGAATCGGATTTTTTTCAAAACCTAACTTATATGAATATCAGAAAACTCGCGGTTGCCGCATTGGCCGCGGCAATCATGATCGGCTCGCCTTTCGAATCGGAGGCACGCCTGAAAAGCAACAAAAGCAAGAAGAGGCCGGCCATAGAGAAGGATATGGATTCCTTCATCACCGACCTGATGTCGAAAATGACCGTAGAGGAGAAGATCGGACAGACTAATCTCCTCGCCACCGGCGAGATTGTCACGGGAGAGGCTCGGTCGAGCAACGTCGGACAGGCGATCCGCGCCGGAAATGTGGGAGGAGTGTTCAACCTTACAGGCGCCGACCGGCTCCGCGAACTCCAGACAATAGCCGTCGAGGAGTCGAGACTCGGAATCCCCATGATCTTCGGCCTGGATGTGATTCACGGCTATGAGACAAGTTTTACGGTGCCTCTCGGTCTTGCCTGCACCTGGGATATCGAGGGAATCGGACGCTCGGCATCCGTGGCGGCAAAGGAGGCGAGTGCCGACGGAATTTGCTGGACGTTCAGCCCCATGACCGATATCTGCCGCGATGCCCGCTGGGGACGCATTGCCGAGGGTTGCGGCGAGGATCCCTATTTAGGGAGCCTGATTTCGGCCTCGATGGTGAGGGGATATCAGGGAAATCTCTCTTCCGACACCACAATCATGGCCTGTCTGAAGCATTTCGCGCTTTACGGAGCCTCGGAATCGGGAAGGGATTACAATACGGTCGACATGAGCCGCTGGCGGATGTTTAATGAATATTTTCCTCCCTATAAGGCGGCGGTTGATGCCGGTGTGGGGAGCGTGATGGCTTCATTCAATATCGTTGACGGCATTCCTGCAACAGGCAACAAATGGCTGCTCACCGACGTGTTGCGCAAGCGCTGGAAGTTCGACGGCTTTGTGGTGACCGATTACGGCGGTATCGCCGAGATGACCCCTCACGGCATGGGGAATCTGCAGACTGTGTCGGCTCTTGCCATGAATGCGGGTGTGGATATGGATATGATGTCGTTCGGTTTTCTCCAGACCATCGGGAAGGCTCTCGAATCGGGGGAGGTGTCGATGGAGACTCTCGACCGTGCCTGCCGTTATGTGCTTGAGGCTAAATGGAAGCTCGGACTTTTCCATGATCCTTATAAATATCTGGATCCTAAACGCGCGAAGAGTGATATCCTGACTCCGGCCAATATCGCCGAGTCGCGTCGTCTGTCGCAGGAATCAATCGTGCTTCTCAAGAATGAGGGTGGCCTTCTTCCTTTGAAGAGGAAGCAGAAGGTGGCTCTGATCGGTCCGATGGCCGATGATGCGATCAATATGGGAGGCTGCTGGTGGGTAGGCAACCATAAGCGTCTCCCCTCCACGATTCTTGAAGGAATCCGGCGTGCGTTGGGCAGCGAGGGGGAGGTGGCCTTTGCCAAGGGCTCGCATCTCTATTATGACGCGCGTCTGGAGGAGAATGCACTGGCGTTCGGACATGGCTCGCGCGATCCGCGCAGCGATGCCGAGATGCTTGCGGAGGCTATGCGTGTGGCGGCCGGAGCCGATGTGATTGTGGCCGCGCTCGGAGAATCGGCCGAGATGACGGGCGAAGCGGCAAGCCGTTCCGATATCACTATTCCGGATGCCCAGCGCGATTTGCTCGATTCGCTTCTGACGCTCGGCAAACCCGTTGTGTTGCTGAATCTTTCCGGACGTCCGATGGCGATAGCCGCCGAGAGCGGTAAGGTGGCGGCTGTGGCGCAGGTATGGTACGGAGGTATCGAGATCGGCTATGCGGTGGCTGATGTGCTCTTCGGTGATTATAATCCTTCGGGACGCCTTGCGGTGAGTTTCCCGATGAATGTGGGACAGCTTCCGATCTCATACAATCATTTCAACACCGGACGTCCGCACGACGATAAGAACGGTTTCCTGAAATTCCAGTCGTGTTACCTCGATGTTCCCAACGAGCCTCTTTATCCTTTCGGATACGGATTGAGCTACACCACATTCGATTATTCCGACATATCGCTGAGCTCAAACGAAATGACTCCCGACGGAAAGATCACCGCATCGGTCACGGTGACCAACAGCGGCAGCCGCGAGGGATGCGAGACCGTGCAGCTCTATATCCGCGACATGGCGGGGAGTGTGGTCCGCCCGGTCAAGGAGCTAAAGGGTTTTGAGAAAATCACCCTGAAGCCTGGAGAAAGCCGTCGCGTCGACTTCACAATCGATGTAGAGATGTTGAAATTCTATAATTCCTCGCTCGAATACGTCTGTGAGCCCGGGGAATTCACTGTGATGATCGGCAAGGACAGCCGCGATTTCCATTCCGCCGCCTTCACGCTGAAATAACAGCCCGCCGGCAAGAATTGCCGCTATTTCCATATTCAAGGCTCCTTCCCATAATCAGCGGGAAGGAGCCTTGATTTTAAGGAACGCGCTCTCAGGTCCCTTTTTGTGAGAGACCTGATATCCGGATGCGTATCCGCAGGTCAGTAAAGAAGGTGTTTCTTCCCTTTTTTCTGCCAGCCGGCACGATATTCCCTGTCGGTGAAATACACCTTCAGGTCGGCCTGATATTCATGGTCGACAAAATATATCTTTTTGTCGGCTTGATACGGACGGTCGGTAAAATACCATATTCCCTTGTTTTCCTCCTTTTTTGCCCGATATTCCTTGTCGGTCTTGTAAACAGTCAGGTCGGCCTGATATTCATGGTTTACAACATATACCTTGATATCGGCCTGATAACTTCTGTCGGTGGAATATATCTTCTGCGCGTATCCGCTTGCTAAAGATAAGAGCGGAATCAATACTGCGGAAATCCTAAAGAGATTCATAATATATATACTTGCTTATATATTTATTGTGATATTGGAAAAGATATTGGAAAAGTCTCATTATTCTTTCCCCTTGCAATGACAGCTGTTGAGATGGTCGTCGATAAAGCCTGTGGCCTGAAGGAAAGAGTAGCAGACCGTAGACCCGAAAAACTTAAAGCCCCGTCGCTTCATGTCCCGGCTTATTTCATCGGAAAGGGGTGATGTGACAGGAATGGATCTGCTGTCGGGGATATCGTTCACAATCCTTTTTTTCTGCGGGAAGAAGCTTATGATATAATCGTGGAATGAACCATATTCCTCCACAATCTTCCCGAAGAGACGGGCATTCTCTATCGCGCTTTGGATCTTGCGGCGGTGGCGCACGATTCCTTCGAAATTCATCAGGCGCTCCACATCCTCAGGCTTCATTTCCGCCACTTTTCTATAATCGAAATCAAGAAACGCCTTCCGATACCCCTCCCGTTTACGCAGAATAGTGATCCAGGCCAGACCGGCCTGCGCGCCTTCGAGGAGAAGAAACTCG
>X247_Common_Hamster__coassemble_3_pt1 | contig 37520 bp, 26 predicted proteins | sample X247_Common_Hamster__metabat2_high_PE_003 | metagenome-assembled genome bin X247_Common_Hamster | reverse complement strand
TATACCTTGGAATGAATTTGTAAAAGATTGGATAAAATGACATGATAGTAGTAAAACCACGTGCTAAAGCGACATTACATCGTTTAGTAGCAGATATGCTTCTCAAACCTATCGTAGATACTATGGAAAATCTACGTATAGAAATTGGCAGACCCAAATTGACAATATCGTTCATTCATTAGAGACCACTCCAAACAAATTCGGAAATAGCCTTAATTCATCTACAGATTGGGGTGACATTATATATTCGAGATTCAGACTTGACCACGATATTATTGTCGTAATTGAGGCGTTTCGATTTAATTATCCCGCCCTTCACAATTGGTTCACAAGGTCATTATATCCACATACAACTAAAACGCCAAGTTTAAAGAAGAATATTAATTCTATTAACTATGTACGGCCATTTCGTACATGTCGCTTGGACAATGGAAATGTAATATATGCGGTTCAGTCAGACAAACACTTGTTTTCATTGGCAGAAAAAGGCAAGAATTTAGTAATTGACAAGTGGTTTAATAGTCTTCAATTTCCTATTCAACAAGAAATAGAAGGATTACATATTATTGGATACGGCAGTTGTCAGGGAGTCCCATACTACATAGACGATGCACTAAAAATGCATCATGGAGCAGAGATTGCTCACTTACAAAGACGCAAGATTGAAAGTATAGAGAGAAATAAGATGAGGCTAACAGAACAAGAGTTTTATGGCTTAATATCGGAATGCGTAATGAAAATAATTAGAGAAATTGCTTAACCATTATTATGAATATAGAAATATCGGATAAACACGTTATCGACCTTATCCATAAATATTATATAATGACAAATGCTGAAGGGCTTTGTAATGAGTATAATAATATCATCAACAGAGCAAATAATTCACTATTAGTAGTTGATAATACTTTACTTGTATCTATTATCCCAGATGCACGCATTATAACTATAGATAATGGAGCGTTAATTGAAGGTAAACTAATTCTTCCTTTTAAACTTTATTGTGATTGTAATGCAGAAATTTCCTCTTCTAACTGACGAGCAGAACAAATATCTTTATCGATTTCATAGACTGAAAAATAATCTTCTTTTTTCAGCCATATTATAGCGCCCTTTTTGTACATAAATGGTGAATTGTATAATGATTCTAACATATAGACACCATTACTAAATTCAACTAAATGAGCCGCGCTAAACTGCTCTAAACTCCTATTTGCAATGAATTTCATAGCGCAAATTTAGATAAAAATGTGGTAATCTCAAATATGAGTAATACCTAAATTTCAATACTACGTTGTCGAACCCTCTATTTTAGGTCAACTTCTATATTATTGCCTAAATTTAGGCAATTTCTTAGAACTTGTTCCTTAGAGCTTGTTCCTTAAAATCTCTTTCAATGAATCCGAAAGAGTGATAATAGAATCGGAGGGATATTTTTTCAAAAGATCGCTGATCGACATATTACTGCTGAAAAAGTCGGAGGCCACAGGTTTCATTCCTTCCGGAATAGATGGAAGGCAACCAATTGCCGTTTCCCATTTTTTATCAGCCATTTCTTTCAATGCCAACGGAGGGTGAAGAGAGGTTCCCTCATTTCTTATTCTTCTGATATTGTCGAAAATTATGAGAGGTAATAGCCGGTTGTCCTTCAAAGCCTCCTCATCGGGGTCATACACGTCGCCCATTTCCGGATTGCGGATTTTCATCTCTTTGCGAATCGCCCAGCTGAAGGCGGAATAAAGATAAAGAGGTGAGTACTTCTTAAGTTGTTCCGGCGATTTCGACTTTGCCATGAGCTTTAGCGCGATTACGGCAATTGAAGAGAGGTCGGATAAATCGCTTTTCACACCGATAGATAGGAGACGGGAGTGTTCCATCTTTGCGGCAAATTCGGCTATTTCCAGATACTCGGAGAGTATCTTCTTCATGGCATCTGAAGTCTGGGAATTCTCATTATCAGTTGGCGCTTCTGATTTATCATTAGAGCTTTCTGTGACTCCGTAGCCATAAAAGTTTCGTGCATTGAGCGATTCCCGGATCGTGTTGACTGTAGCGACAATCAGTTTCGGACCGAAAGTCTGAATAATGTCGGTCTCCATCGGATCTCCGGAAGTGATGAAATTGAAAAAGCGTGCGTTCTCTCCGTCGAAAGCGCTTCCGGCAAAAAGAATGGCCTCCCACATCTTGTCGAATACATTCTTTATCTCAGAACCGGGGATGAGATTTTCATGCGCTTCACGAATCGAACCGTAAATATTGATTACCGTTTTCAATTGCAAAGGATCATATCCCATATTCTTTATTTCATCAGCATGAACTTCAAAAGAAGCATCCTGAAGAGCAGGACTGGTGAGATTATACCATTCATATCTGTAAGACAGCTCGTTTCTTATGGCGTTCCTGACAACGGTGGCCACGTATGCGGAATTATATTTCTTCATTTGCTCCGGTGTCTTATCCTTTATAATGTGCTGAACAGCAATAATCCCGATGGATACAAGTTCCTCGTATGGAGGCTGCGACATAAGATTCGATGAATCGATCCGTTTCATCTCTCCTTTGGCAATAGCCTGGACGATGTCGATATAATTCCGAAGGTTTTGATCGTAGATTTTTGTTTTATCGGCAGATGGTTTCTTGTTTTCTGTTCCCGAATCAGAAATCACGCTACTCATGGTTCTCATATTGTCGGCCTGAGACAGCCGGTCGGCAAGCATCGACAACTCTTTATTGAAGGGCTTAAACCATTTGGCTGCCTCTCGGGCAAATCTGGAAGCGCCGGCAACGTTGCCCATTGCCGCCTGATTCAGGGCGAATTCAGAAGCAAGTTGCGCGCCCCATTCCTTCTCCTCGATTTTTCTTGCCTTTGCAATAAGCGTCGAGATAAGTTTATTGCGCTGAGGAAGATATGAGGAACGTGTGGTATCGTTTTGATAATAAGAATTAATTCGATCAATGATCCAGTCGGTGTTTTCCGGATCCTTCGGAAGAACCACCATGGCATGAGGCGTCATGTCGGCGGGAAAGTCAACAATTTCAGTTCCTGCTATAATTGTATCCAGAGAATCACACCCTTTGAATGTATCTTCCCCTACAGAGACAAGATGGGCGGGAAGCGTAATCTTGCGCAAAGAATGGTTGTTGGCAAACGCGCTTGTGAGGATATGGGTGACCAAACGCCGTTTTCCCTGATAATCGACATAATCGGGCAGCGTCACTTCTCCGGAAAGCGGGGTGGAAAAATAGAAATTGCAACCGGTAAGTATGGCATTGCTGTCGTTAAGAATCTTGAAATTGAATCGATTACCCGCATCATCCGTTTGATACCCGTCGGGGATGAAGTATTGACGGATTTTTAGTTTCTCGCTTAAGGAATCTGCCGGAGCAAGCTCAATGGCTTTCTGATAAAGCATCCTGATTGAATCAGACAAGGAGGTTGAATTCCATTCTTCGACTTCAAGCCGATCGGCAAGTGCCCAGCAGCCTAAGGCTGAGGGCACAGCCGCAGCCAAAGCGATATCCTTTTTACGGTCGAGCCATCTTTGTGTACGCGAGCGTGTGAGAAGCAGCCGCGCGATATCCTCGCTATAGCTGAATGAGGAGACCGGATTAAGCCGATACATCAGCGGAAGCATCTCATTGATAAGCTCCAGACGTTTGTCGTCATATTCATTTCCACCCATTTCATAGAGACCAAGCTGCTTGCGTAGCTTGTCGACAAGAGCCGCAAGATCGGCCTGTGCCTGGGATTCCATCCCCTCGGCAGCCCGGCGCATCTCCTCCGCGGCATCCCATTTCTGCATCTGGGCGCGGGTCTGGCGTGTGAGCTGAAGTTTCTCATAGACTACAATGGCCTCGTCTATTCTTCCCGCCTCAAGGAGATCGAGCGCTGTGCTCTCCACGCTGTCCATCTCGTTGCGGTCGATTCTTGAAAAAATCTCTACATAGGTATTGATATCGCCAAGTTTTTTCTGATAATCATCCTCGATTTCCCTCAGACGGGCATTCAGACGAATCACATCTTTGATCGACTTCTCTGCGATGGCTTTTTGTCGGAGATATTCCTTTTCGTATGATTTCTCTATCAGGCCATGAAATTTCTTTTTCAATGCACGAAATTCCGATTCACGGCACATCACTATCGTGAAAGGCTTTCCGCTGTTGGATATTCTCCATGCATCAAGAGCCTCCTTATTGAAAATGACATATCCTTCTTTATATATTTCCGCATAATTAACCTTTTCTCCCGGTTTGAGAGTGGCGAATCGGAGAGAGAAACTCCCGTTATTGTCGCTTATGGTCGAAGGCGCCCCCTTCACCATGAGTTCCACGCCCGGAAGTGGAGTCTTCGACTCTTTCCCTCTGTATTCCTTGACAAAACCCTTTTCCACCACATCGGCAGAGACACAAAACAATGTTAAAAAGAGAACTATGTAAAGTAGAGCTTGTTTCATTTATGCATGACATATTTCAGGTCTTCTCCCGGCGACTCATCTTCTCTGGCGACGGGTTCATACCCCTCTTTTGAGAGATTGACCGGTAGTTCTATCCTTTGTTTGTCAAGTGGGATAGATATGGAAAATGCTCCGGCAGAATCTGTCCGGCTGAAAGAATCTCCCACTTTCACTTCCACTCCTTCAAGGGGATTCATATCCGGATCGTAGACTATTCCTTTATATAAAGCGAAAGTATTGTCGCGATACATTCTCAGATTTATATTTTTTCTTAATCCGAATCCTGTCGGGATAATGGTATCGATTGGATTAAAATACTCCGATTTTAATGTTATCCTTATATCTGATAAACGTTTATATCCCGGAATTCTTATAATATCGAAATGCGGATTCTGCGGAGAGGAGAGATATCGGGCGCTGTCAACACGTAGAACCAGATCTTCGCCAAAGGGAAGAATTCCTTTCTGCATCGACACGTCTATATCAAGATTCACCGGAATTGCGAATAGATAGGCTATAGCGGCCAGGATAAGAGATAAGAACGTGGCAGAGATGATACGGGTGCGCTTCTTTCGGAGATAACGTTTCCAGAGAGAATCGAAAGAAACGCCGAGCATTTTAGAGACAATTCTGATTAAGGCCTTCTCTTTACCTACCTCTCCGATATTAATGCCCAGAAGTTCCTTGTCGGGATTTTTAACGAAATATTCTCTCAGGAAAATCGGAAAAAGTTCTCTTTCCGACGTATCGCCGCTCGGGAGAATCACAGGAATTATTCTGTCGAGACGTCCCATTTCAACAAAAGCACGTGCCTCCTCGCTCACCCACTGCGAAGAGGCTGAATGTTCGGAGCAGATAAGAATGAGAAACTTGCTTTGTTCGAGATTGCGCCTCAATTCGTCAGAAAGGATTCCTGTGTTAAGATCAGACTGATCGCGGAAAACCGGACGAATGTACTTTCCGCCTGCCTCAATGTCGTTATGCACTTCTGTGGGGAGACGGAATGATTCCAGACGTTTCTGAAGCCAACGGGCCGTCGACATATCCCTGTGGCTATAACTTATGAAGGCGAAGTTATGGAATTGTTCGGAAGTCTGCATCGATATTAGAATATGAAACAACTTTATTACAAATCTATTAAAATAAATTTGAAAAATAACCTTCCCGACTAATTTTTTTAGTCGGGAAGGTTATTTTGTATGCTACGTTCTTCCTCGCAGAAGTCGGGATGACAATATCAATGAGAACGTGATCTGCTTATAAGCCCGAGGATCCATAGGAGGACGACTGCTCCAACCACAGATGTAATAAGATTGCCGATGATACTGCTCGTCTCTATTCCGAACAATCCGAAGATCCATCCGCCGAGCACGCCTCCGATAATACCCACAATAAGATTAACAATCAGACCGAATCCTCCTCCGCGCATCAGTTTGCCGGCCACAAAACCGGCGAGAATGCCAATGATGATATACCATATAAATGACATAATACTCAGTGTTTTAAATAGTTGTAAATTAATGATTAAGACGCGTATCTCAGAATTATATCTGAAATTTCAGTTTCGTCTTTTTATATTCGATATAACGCACGCGGATAATTGATGGTTCTGCATCCATTATTTCATTCTCCTCTCTCGTCGGGAAAGACAATTAACGATAATTTGTTTTTCGGACGATAACGGGTTATTTAAAGTTTTGATTTATTTCGCGGATTCGGCGTCTGATTACAAAAGGAGAGCCTCTCCGGTTCCTTCATTATGGCGGATCCATGATGCCTTCGGATATTGAGGTTATGGAAACATCCGGAAACCGGGCCATAAACGCATATCCGGCTTATGGAATCAACCCGGAGAATGAAAGCGCTTGAGTGTGGTTCACGGAGATGGGAATATGACTACGGATCTTGTAGTGGATTCCTACTCTACGGAGAACACTCCTGATGGAACTCTTACAAAGATAAGGTTGAAAGATAAGCTTTATCCCTTTTATGTAGATGTGAATTATCTGACATATAAGGATAAGGATGTGATCGAGACTTGGACGGAGATAAATCATAATGAGAAGAATGGTGTGACGCTTACACAGTTTTCATCCGGTTACCTTCCTGTAGACGAGGTGATGTATGGTTATCCAGCCTTTACGGGGCGTGGGCAAATGAGGCACGCCTCTTGGAAGAACCGCTCACACCGGGAATGAAAGTGATCAAGAATAAGGATGGCGTGCGCAATTCGCATACCGCACATGCCGAAATAATGATGTCGCTCGATGGCAAACCTCATGAAAACAGCGGAAGAGTGATAGGTGCGGCACTTGAATACAGTGGCAACTATAAACTCCGGATCGACACCGATTATGGAGATTATCATCATTTCTTTGCCGGAATAAATGAGGAGAACTCGGAATACAGATTGCGTAAGGGTGAGAAATTCATCACACCACCTTTGGCCCTGACATATAGCGACGAAGGACTTAGCGGAGTGAGCCGAAATTTCCATCGATGGGGAAGAGAACATAAGCTCGCTCATGGAAAAGACTTGCGTAAGATTCTTCTCAACAGTTGGGAGGGTGTCTATTTTGATATAAATGAAGAGGGAATGGACCGGATGATGAGCGACATAGCCTCGATGGGTGGAGAGCTCTTCGTTATGGACGACGGATGGTTTGGTGTGAAATATCCCCGGAATAACGATTCTTCATCTTTGGGCGACTGGACAGTGGATACGCGTAAGCTTCCCAATGGCATAGAGGGGCTGCTTGCATCTGCAAGGAAACATGGAGTGAAATTCGGAATCTGGATAGAGCCGGAGATGACCAATACCATTTCCGAACTATATGAGAAACATCCCGAATATGTGATCAAGGCGCCGGGACGCGAACCGACCAAGGGGAGAGGAGGCACACAGCTTGTGCTTGACATGAGCAATCCGAAGGTTCAGGAACTGGTTTACAATGTGGTGGATACTCTTATGACCAAATATCCTGAAATCGACTATATCAAATGGGATGCCAATGCTCCGATAATGGATCATGGTTCGCAATATCTATCCGCTGACAACCAGAGTCATCTATATATCGAATATCACAAGGGGTTTCAGAAAACGCTCGATCGCATACGTGCCAAATATCCCGATCTGACGATACAGGCCTGTGCCAGCGGCGGTGGGCGAGCCAATTGGGGTGTGCTCCCCTGGTTTGACGAGTTCTGGGTTTCCGACAATACGGATGCTCTCCAGCGTGTCTACATGCAATGGGGCACAAGCTATTTCTTCCCTGCGATAGCCATGGCATCGCATATCAGCGCTGCTCCCAACCATCAGACATTCCGCACTGTTCCGCTCAAATATCGCACGGATGTGGCAATGAGCGGGCGTCTCGGAATGGAGATTCAGCCTAAGAATATGAGCGAAGAGGAGAAACAGCAGTGTCGCAAGGCAATAGAAGATTATAAAATGATAAGAGAGGTTGTGCAGCATGGGGATATCTATCGACTTCTCTCTCCTTACGATGGAAAGGGGGCGGCTTCACTTATGTATGTCGATCCTGAAAAAGATGAGGCGGTTTTCTATTGGTGGAAAATGGAGACATTCGTAAATCAGCATTTGCCCCGCATTGCTATGGCCGGTCTTGACCCCGAAAGAAAATATGTTGTGACGGAACTTAATCGTATCGACAACAAGCCCCTGGAATTCGAAGGGAAGGAATTCACCGGGAAATTCCTTATGGAAAACGGTCTTGAAATGCCAATGGATCATGATGTGGATTATCACAAGCGCAACGACTACGCATCCCGTGTGCTTCATCTGAAAGCTAAATGATTTCTTAAGGAACGAAGCCTAAATGCCCGGATTCTTGTCGGCCGAACAATATCAGGCCTGGGGTTGTTATCAAGTAAGATTATAATTAGTTAAATTATCTTGATGTTATGAAAAAGACTTTAAGCCTTTTTGCTTTTATGATGATGGCTCTCTTCGGGCTGGTGTTCACAAGTTGCGACGGCAAGGATGCCGATGTAATCGAGCCGGAGGATCTTCCAACTCAGATCACGACGTTTCTCAATACATATTATCCCGGACAGCAGATCATGAGAAGCGTGAAGACCACGGGAAAAGACGGCAAATATGAGATTCGTCTTCGTAACGACCATGAAATCGACTTCAATGAAGCCGGTGAATGGATAGACGTGGATGCACCGCAGGGAGAGACAATTCCCGGCGGCATCGCTCCCGCTCCCATATCTTTATATGTAGTTACCAATTATGCCGGAGCCGGCATCAATGAAATTAGCAAGGAAAGCTACGGATATGATGTGGAACTCACCTCAGGGGTGGATCTTGAATTTGATAAAAACGGCAAATTCCTGCGTGAAGACAGACATTGAAAATAATAAAGACATTCCGGAATAATATAGATCGGCGTTCGGTTCCTTAAACTGAACGCCGATCTTTTTTCTCTTTGCTGGTGGAGCCTTTTAAACAGATTAATTAAAAGATGTTATAGAACATGTTTTGGGTATTATGTATAATCAGTAAATTTTTATAAATTTGTAAAAATTTCCGAATCGGATTTTTCTCTGAAAACGGATATTAAGCTTAACTAAATAAAAATTTAACCAAAGACATGAGACTTTACAGCAAATGGATAGCAGGAGCTATTCTCGGGAGCTGTGTGGCAATGCCCTTCAGCGCTAATGCCGATGCTACGTTCAATGCCAACCGCACCGACTTCCGCGACGAAACGATTTATTTTGCGATGACCACGCGCTTCTACGATGGAGATCCGACCAACAATGTCTGCAGCTGGGACAAACAGGAAGTTCAGATTTCAAAGAACGATCCCGACTGGCGAGGAGATTTCAAGGGTCTTATCGACAAACTCGATTACATCAAGGCACTCGGATTCACGGCAATCTGGATCACTCCTGTGGTTCAGAACGCTTCAGGCGAGGATTACCACGGCTATCATGCCATGGATTTTTCGAAAGTGGATCTGCGTTATGAAAGCCGCAAGGAATGGGGCGCGAGCCAGGATGTGAAATTCCAGGATCTTATCGATGCCGCACATGCCAAGGGAATAAAAATCGTGCTTGACATCGTGCTCCAGCACACGAGCAACTTCGGCGAGGCTTATCTCAATCCACTTTTTGAAAGAGATCAGGATATCCGCAATCAGGCATCTCCTGCCACCTCACTGATTCCCGACAACAACAAATTGAGTTCCAACTACTTCGAACAGGATGGCAAAGCCCAGTATAATGAGCGTTGGAAATATTTCAAAAATCCTCAATACGAACCCAACAACTATTATCACCATTACGGCACCGGATGGAACTGGGATCTTCCCAACCGCTGGTGGGGTCAGATAGCCGGCGACTGTGTAGATCTCAACACGGAAAACAATCATGTGGCCGAGTATATCGTGAAATGCTATGGCAAATTTATCGAGATGGGAGTGGATGCATTCCGTATCGACACATCCGGACACATCTCGCCTCTGACTTTCAACAAGCAGTTTATACCTCAGTTCATAGCTCTCGGTGAGAAATATAAGAGCAAACGCCTCAATCAGGCTCCTTTCTATATGTTCGGCGAGGTGTGCCAGCGCTATCAGGGCACAGTGGTGTATCGCGACCAGCCCAACCTCTCCAGCTACTTCTATACATGGAAATCCGATCCAAGTCTGCTGAATGAGTTTAACGGTGATCCGGAATGGTGGCGTCAGCAGAATCTCCCGGAGGGACACGACACCCCCGTGGGTCCGATGGCCGTTTGTGAAAAAGATATAGCCGACAAGCCCCGCAGCAAGAATGTATGGCTTGATAACGGCCAGTGGCATGAACCGGACTATTCCCAGGCATCCGGCTTCAATGTGATCGACTTTCCGATGCATTATAGTTTCAAGAGCGCGGCGGAAGCAATCAGCTATGCACGCCAGGACGACTATTATAACGATGCTTCATTCAATGTTGTCTATGTAGACTCACACGACTATAGTCCCGGACCCAACGACGGCATACGGTTCAACGGCGGCACGGAGCAGTGGGCCGAGAACCTTTCTCTGATGTTTACATTCCGCGGCATCCCCTGTATCTACTACGGATCTGAAGTGGAATTCAAGAAAGGACTTCCCATCGATGTGGGAGGTGTTAACAACAAGACTCCTCGTTCGCAGTCGGGACGAGCCTATTTCGGCAACTATCTCGAGGGAGAAGTCAACGCATCCGACTTCGGCACATATACAGCCACCGGCAATGTTGCCAAGACCCTCAATGGCGATCTTTCGCAGCATATCCGTCGTCTTAACCAGATACGTGCGGCCGTTCCGGCGCTTCGCAAAGGACAGTACACTTTCGACGGCTGTCAGGCTAACGGCGGGCAGGCTTTCAAACGTGCATATAAAGACAGCTATGCACTGGTGGCTCTTAACGGCGGCGCTACATTCAGCAATGTGCCTGCAGGCACATATACGGATCTTGTGACAGGGCAGACCTATCAGGGCGGCGGCACAATCACCGTCAACGCTCCCTCCAACAAGGGGCAGGTTCGTGTCCTTGTCAAAGACTGGAAAGGTGGAAAAGTGGGCGAAGATGGAAAATTCATCTATGCCAATTCCGCAGTGGCCCATGGAGGAAGCGTTGAATTCGACGATCCCGGTACGGAACATTATTATACATCGGAAGATGCTCCCGGCCCGAATGTGGTTGCAGTGAAGTTCAATCCCGCGGGAGGCTCGTTCAAGACAGACACGCAGAATGTCACCGCCACGCTTTCCGGTTCTGCCGTAAGCGGTTGGTTTGAGGTGGCCGGACAGAGCCGTGTAAATCTTGTGCAGGGCGATTCGAAGAGCTTCACCATCGGTCAGGGCGTGAATTACGGCGAGACAATTACCGTGAACTGGTCGGCGACCGATATCGACAGCAATACAAAAAGCGGAAGCGTGACCTACAAGAAGGTTGATCCGAACGCAGCGATCACTATCTATGTGAAGGCTCCTTCAGCTCCCAATATCTATCTCTGGGGAGATGACGAAAGCGGCAAGAAAGTCGAACCTGCCGGCGCATGGAACGGTTCGAAGATGAAGGAAACCGCTGAAATTGACGGCCAGACATTCTATACCTGGACAGTCGATGGTCTTGAAAGTGTCAACATGATTCTTATCGGAAGCGGCCAGACACCCGACATCACCGGAATCACAGAGGATGTATTCTATGAGTTCGACGGCAATAACAAAGCAACCAAACTCGATAACATACATGTGACTCCATCCAATGATGCCAAAGTCACATTCTCACCCAACGGAGGGACTTTCACCGAGGATGTCGTTACGGTCACCGCTACTTCCAACAGCCATACCGTCTCAGCATGGTATAAGGTTGGAAACGGAGAAAAGGTCAGTTTCACGGGCACCACAACCTTTACCATCGGTCAGACGATGTCGGACGGCGAAAGCGTTACAGTGGCCTGGGGCGCCAAGAACAGCGATGGCAAGGAGAAGAACGGCAACGTGACATTCACAAAGAGGCTCAATAACAACGATCCGGTGGGAGAATATGTGATATATTACGACAACAGTCAGACCAAGTGGACCACTGTCAAGGTTCATTACTGGGGAGGTGATGCGGAATCCAGCTGGCCCGGAAACGATATGCAGCTTGTTCCCGGAGAGAGCAATATCTATTTCTATGAGCTTCCCAAGAACACGAAAGGCGTTGTGTTCAATAATGGTAATGGAGATCAGACAGATGATATCAAGGATGACAACCTGATCTACGGTCATTGCTACAAAGGCACCGGCAACCGCAAATGGACCGACAATGGAGAGTATCGCCACACATCCGGAATTGTCGGCATAGAGTTTGATTCCGAATCCGCACCCGTTGAAATCTATAATCTTCAGGGAGTGCGTGTGGATAATCCCGGTCCCGGCATCTATATTGTGGTGAAAGGGAAAAAGCGCAATAAGATTGTGATTCGCTAATAGTTAATAAGTAATCTTTCATATAGAGAGTTTAGTTAGAAAGAGGGGCGCATCGGTTTCGGCCGGTGTGCCTTTTCTTTTTCTCCGGTCTTTATACCATAAGTATGGTATTGGTTAAGGAGATAATTTATTGTAATTTTGCAATGTCAAAATAAAACGACTCTCCTTGCTTGTTGTAGATTATAATGATTGACGCCTTTGTTTGCAGCAAATACATAGAAGACAGAATTATAAAAATATACCCTTATGGCAAAAATTTATGAAAGTCTTACGGAGCTTGTAGGCAACACTCCGCTCCTCGAAGTAAAGAACATAGAAAAGGAGGAGAATCTTAAGGCACGCCTGCTTGTAAAAATCGAATCATTCAATCCCGGAGGAAGCGTAAAAGACCGCATAGGTCTTGCCATGATCGAGGATGCCGAGAAGAGAGGACTTCTTTCGCCGGGATCCGTGATCATAGAGCCGACCAGCGGCAACACCGGAATCGGACTTGCATGGGTGGCCTCTGTGAAAGGATATAAGCTGATCCTCACCATGCCGGAGACGATGAGCGTGGAGCGACAGAACCTGTTGAAGGCACTTGGCGCCACACTCGTTCTCACCCCGGGAACCGAAGGTATGAAGGGAGCCATCAGCAAAGCACAGGAACTTAAGGAAAGCCATCCCGGATCTATAATTCTCCAACAGTTTGAAAATCCTGCCAATCCAGAAATCCACCGACTTACAACAGGAGAAGAGATCTGGAGAGATACAGATGGCGAGGTTGACATATTCGTGGCCGGAGTCGGCACGGGAGGAACGCTCAGCGGCACATCGGAGGCATTGAAGGCTCATAAGCAGTCGGTTAAATCCATAGCCGTGGAGCCCGCGTCATCACCCGTATTGTCGGGAGGGAAACCGGGAGCGCATAAGATCCAGGGGATAGGTGCCGGATTTGTTCCCGGAAATTTCCATCCGGATGTTGTGGATGAGGTCAAACCGATCGACGACAATGTGGCAATCAAGGCATCGCGCCTTCTCGCTGCAAAAGAGGGACTTCTTGTAGGAATCTCTTCCGGAGCGGCCTTTGCCGCCGCACTCGAGGAGGCCCGCAAAGAGGAGAATGTCGGAAAAACGATCGTCGCTCTTCTTCCCGACACCGGTGAGAGATATCTCTCGACCGTGCTTTACGCCTTCGATGAATATCCACTTGTATGAACTTGATCATAGCCGACAACCAGGCTGTTACGCGTGCCGGACTGCACGCTTTGATTGCCGGAAGAGCGATGTCTCTTCCGGCAATTGACGTTGACTCGAAAAAGGGGCTGATCGAAGAGCTCGAACGCCTTGAGGGTAAAGCCGCCGTGATAATAGACTATACGTTGTTTGATTTTGCGGGTGAGGAGAACTTCGAGAATGTGAGAAGAAGATGGAGCGACACGGTGTGGTGTGTCTTCTCTTCAGACCTCAGCCGGAGCTTCATGAGACGACTATCTGTGGATTCCCATGTCGGAATCCTGCTGAAAGACGCCTCCTTGCCTGATATCAGAGAGATGCTCGATGCTCTGGCAAAGGGGAGGCGCTATATCCCTGAATCCATCAGGACTTTGCTTTCTGAAAAATCTTTTGATGAAGAGAAAATCAGACTGACAGCTTCCGAGAGGATTGTGCTGCAGCTTTTGGCGAAAGGGAAGAGTGTGAAGGAGATCGCGGCGGAGAGAAACTGCAGCAGTCACACCATAACTACACATAAGAAGAATATATTCCGGAAAATCGGAGTCAACAGCAACTATGAGGCCACAAGATATGCGCTTCGCGCCGGCCTGATCGAGGAGGCGGAATATTATATTTGATTGTCCACATAGACGGGAGAGTGTTTTTTTAATCAAAAAAATGCCGGATGCAGGGAATGTATCCGGCATTTTTATTAGAATCCATATTGAGCGGCTTATATTCCCTATTTTATATTCCCGATCAGGAAGGGGATGAGTTGCTATGTCAAAACATTGAATAATAATAAAATAACTATCTGTCCCCCTCTTTGTCCCCCTCTTGATGTTTTGAAAAGGGGACAGGCATATATAACTTCGCAAGCGTTTTTCATTCTTACATGCGGGGGATCACACCTCCTGATTTTTCATAATATAGATATCAATGAAGTTTTTCGGAAGTTTACAAAAGAAGTCTCTTGGAATTTTGAAAAAAGAATTATTCGGAGGTTCGGTTTTTTCCATTATTCTTTTTCTTGTGATGCTGTGGTTCACTATTACTGCATCGGCAGCCGTAGCTGTATATGAGAAGGCAGACTCAGGACAGAATCTGACCCGACAGACACTTGTCGGTGAAAAATGGGTTGAGAAAATTGCTGTCAAGAGCAACCTGCTATATGATGCGGGAGGATTCCCGTCGCTTGCCGTGGAATTTCCTATAGCCCACGAGGGAAAATGGAGTATAGACATATCCGGAAATTACAATCCGATTTCCTACGGGGGCGGACGCTTGTGGAAAAACTGGCTTGTTCAACCCGAGATCAGATATAATTTCGGGCAACGTCGTCAGAGCAGAAGAGGAGTTTCCTTTTTTGCGGCCGCACATCTGCTGGGAGGGCAGTATAATCTTCAGAAAACGCCGATACTAAAGAAGATATATAGCGAATTGAATGGAAACCGGTATCAGGGATCTGGTATCGGCGGAGGCCTTGGCTTCGGAGTCCGTTTCAATTTCTCCGGAACAGTGGGAATGGAAATTGAGGCGGGAGCCGGATATATCTATTCCAGATATGACCGCTATAGATGCGGCAAATGTGGAGAGCGCGTCGGCAACGGCAGTCACAACTATTTCGGCCTGACTAAAGCGGCTGTCAATTTTCTTATACGCATAGGTGGCCCTGTAAAGAAGAAACAGGTTAAGAATCTTCTCGAAAATGATGGAATAATAAGAGACACGGTGTTGCTTACACGCACGGATACCGTGTTCAGCAAAGAGATTCTGCCCGGCGACACGCTGATTGTGCTGCCTGCTATACGCAACGCCAAAATGACTGTCAGACTTGACTTTGCTGTGAACAGCGACCGAATCGATCCTGCGCGTGGAGAAAACGGACCACAGCTCGATTCTCTTTCACGCTTTATCGAAAGATACGTTTCAGACCCGACTTTAAGGATCCACTCAATCGTGCTGAAAGGCTACAGCTCTATAGAGGGAGCCTCGGCCTATAACAAGGCCCTTTCGGAACGGAGAGCGGAAAGTATGGCCCGTTATCTCGAAGAGAGCAGAAACGAACTCAAGGGTATGATCACATCGGAAGGGATGGGTGAAGACTGGGAATCTCTTGAATTTGATAATAAAGATCAGATAATGAAAATCTCCGATCTTGATCAGCGCCAGAAAAGTCTGGAGAGAATCGACGGAGGAAGACTTTTCCGCCATCTCTTAGCCGAAAGGATTCCCGACACAAGAAGAGTGGAATGTGTGATCGGATATACTGAAATCGAAAATATTAGTAAGTAATAAAAAGGATTTATAATCAACTAAATAAATTATAATTAGGAAACCAAAACATTTAAAAAATTTATGATTTCAATTTTTAAGAAACTTGTCGTAGCGGCAATCGCGACAACATCGCTTCTGCAGCTTGCCTCCTGCGCACAGCAAAATGAATTTGATGCAGACAGCAACAAAGGTAAAGGGGAGAGCACATACGCATCCTTCAGTTTTAAAATCGATAACCCTGCCACACGCGCCGAGGACGGCAATGCCGATGCAGTGGAAACAACTGTCTCATCCGTAAAACTTTATATCTTCTCCGACAATGTGCTTGAAACGGCCATCGTTCCGACGCTCAACCGCACAGAGACAGAGCCTGTGGAGACAACCACCGGACGCAAGATGATATATGTGGTTACCCCGGCCGAAACCTTATTCGAGAATGGCTTCACACCTTCCGTGGGCACAACCACGCTCTCTCAGTTCGAGCAGGCACTCACCAAAGCATCTGCCTCGGTGATAGCCAAGGAGAATACATTCCTCATGGCCGGCGGGCGCGATTATGTTGTGGCACGTTGCACAAAAGAGGAGGCCAAGGCGCGTCCCGTTAGCATCACTCTCACACGTTCTTCGGCAAAGATGCAGCTCAAGATAGCCGAGGATACAGAAATCAGAGAATCGATCGGTGCGGCTTTCTCCGAATTTTATTTCGGTATCGCACAGGCCTCGCGCAATATGTATCTTATCGGAGCCGACGACCATTACACATCGCTCGGCACCAAGACTGCCGGATCGGGCACATATTCCAATTTCGAGACACTTCCCTCCGATTATACCGGTTTCTATGTGCCGGCTGTGAATGAATTCAACAGCAAGGCAAGCGACTCGCGCTATTGCGGCGAAAACTATCAGAAAGAGGAGCCGATGAGCGGATCAACCACCTTCGCTCTTATCAAAAGCAAGGTCACACCCGCCGAGGTCTATGGCGGAAGCGCACTCACCGAGGGGACATTCTGGGTTATCGCACTCAACGACAGCAAGACAGCCTCATGGATTTTCCTTCAGAACGAAGGTCATCAGCTCTATTTCGCATCGAAGGCCGATGCGGAAAATTATATTTCCACCAACAAAGTGAATGAAGGAATAGAGGAGGGCGCTCAGAAATGGGCAGCGTATGAATATAAAGAGGGAATCTGCTATTACCGCCTCAATATCACCACCGATCAGGAGGAAAGCCATGCAAAGAATCTTCGCTTCCGCGTGATGCGCAACACCTTCTATCAGGCCACAGTGACCAAAATCGACGCACTTGGATCGCCCACCCCCGGCGGCGTGATTCCTGATGATCCCGACCAGCCCGTGGAGCCCTCAGCATGGCTTGTATGCAAGATTTCGCTCAAGCCCTGGACAGTATGCAATATGGGCGATCAGGTGCTTCAGTAAGGAGTTGTCTGACCGACTTCCCAAAACGAACAACTTGAAAGTTTCATGTTAGGTATTTATTATAAGATTAGTTTAAGCGATGACACACCCACGGAGCGATTCCGTGGGGTGTTTCCTCTTTTGTTGATGATTATACTCTCCCTGCTTACAGGAGGGTGTGTCACCGACTCGGGCGTGAAATGCGATTATCCTCTGCGGCTGAGATTCTCATATGTATTCAATCGTGAGGGCCGCGACCTGCTCAAAGAGGAGGTGGGGAATCTCCGTCTTTATCTCTACGACACGGAAACGCGCGATCTCGTGGCCATGCGTGAAGTGCCCGTCGGTCTTCTTGATGATGATAACTCGATTATATGGAATGTTCCTGTCGGGCGTCATATACTCGTGGTATGGGGCGGGGGAGAGCGGTATGTGGTGGAGGGAGCCGACAAGGGTTTTCTGTCACATTCCATCACTCTCCCCTATACCGATACCGAACTCGGGGCCACTGTCGGGCAACAGAGACAACATCTCTGGCACAGCAGTCTGACGGATATCGTGGTCAACTGGGATATAGCTCCCCTTTATGACGTGGAGCTCCGCAAGATAAGCAACGATGTGAATGTAAGAGTGCATGTGAGTGGAAATCCGTTGACGTCGCAGCCTGAGTGTGTGGTCAGTTCCACCAATGGAAGATACAACGCCTCGGGTGAGGTCTCGGCTGTGGCACCGCTGCATTACCTCCCTTCTGTCAGCGAGATAACTCCTCCGGAGAATTACGACTATTCCACGCTTCACGAATTCACCGTGTTGCGTCTATGGGCATCCGACGATTCCCATCTCACATTGAAGGTGGAAGGGAGCGACAAGGCTGTCTACGACGGATCACTCACGCAACTGATCGATACGCTTCCACATCTTGATTTCGGTCTTGACGACACGTTCGATCTCGATTTCTATATCCATAACGGAGCCGACGGCAACGCCTCGGTGGAAATCAGGATAAATAATTGGAAAGTGGCCGGATATAATGTAGTTTTGAAATGACAATTGGTTTGATACATAAAAATTTACTATCCATGGTGCTGTGCGGGGCAATGACCACTCTTGCAGCGTCGTGCGCAAAGATCGACGACATAGCCCCTCCCGGGGAGGATGCGTCGGGCGGTCTGAATATCAGCATAATGATGGGAATGGGTGGAAACGACACCCGTGCCGTTTCCGATGATCCGGAAACAAGGATCGGAAAGGTGGCCGTGATGCTATTCTCCGGTGAACCGGGCAGCGAGAGTCTCTACGACTGTGTGGATGCCGGGGCTGTGAAGGAGACAGCGGGAGGCTACTGCTTCGACATGCGGGTCAACCTTCCGGACGACAGCGACATATCCCGGCTTACGGCCATACTCGCGTGCAATGTCGACGCCTCAAGAATCCTCCCTTACAAAGGGAGGAGTTATGAAGAGATTGCCTCCGGAATCTATAACGGCTATAAGGCAGACCAGTGCGACTCATTTACATTATGGGGGAAATGCAGTCCGAGGATCGATACTTCTCTCAAGACACAAAGCATCGTGGCTGATGTGACAAGAGACCGCGCCCGCATCGATGTGGATTGCTCGAAGGTGGATGAATCGGTGTTCACCCTTTCGGAAATCTACATATTCCGGCATCCCGATGAGATTGCCGTGTTTCCCAAGGAGGAGAATAAGCTATCCGTGCCTTCGACGGCGAAGAGCGTGGATAAAAGCGGATTTGAAGTCTCGACAGACGGGAACTCCATAATAAAGCAGGTCTATGTGCCGGAATGTGACATATTGATGAATGGAGATGGCGACCCCTCCGACAGTCGCCGGCTTCAGCGTATGGCCATTGTGGTCGGTGGTTCCTACAAGGGGAGCACTCGGAAAAGCTATTACCGTATAGATTTCACGGATGAGGCGGGAAAACTGATGGATGTCGTTCGCAATCATCGTTATGTGGCTCATATCGATGAGGTGAGAGGACCGGGTTCGCCTACGCCCGATGATGCCTACAGATCGATTTCGGCAGGAGTTTCGGCCACAATAATCGACTGGGTCTCGACCGACCGTCATATCGTGTTCGACGGAGCGCATTGGTTTTCTGTCGAAGAGAGATCGGTTGAGGTAGGTCCGGACAAGGGGAGTCTCGGAATGGTTACAGTGGCCTCTGACGTAGACCCCGGGGAATGGGAGACAGCTTGGAACAGCGATATAAACGTGATGCCCGAAGATTTTTCCAAGGGGAAAAGAATGAAGGGCGCTCATTTCACAGCGATACTCCCCGATGGAGATGTGACTGCGGGAGGAAGAATGATATTTGAAGCTCTCGAAGCTTTCCCCGAAAGCGGGGAAGAGGTTGGGGAAGTGCTTCATATCCTCGTGGCCAAACGTCTGCATATAGCCATAGAAGTGAAACAACATGATTCCACCACGACCCCTTGGGAGGATGGCGGGAAAATACCCGGAACAGAAATATTCGAATGAATCTGCGATTTTCCGGATTAATGATGAAGTTGTCTAAACAATTCAATAGTTGAAATGAAAAAAATAAGAAATACAATAGCTGCGCTTCTGTTAGGGCTTGTGGCCGGCGGATGTTCCGATGATACATTCTTCACGGGTGGGGAACCGGGCGACGGTTCGTTGAATGTGAATTATCTCGTAGACGGCGAGGTTCTTGAGACTCGAAGCGTGCAGGCTGTAGATGATGAGATAAAGCTCGAATCCGCACTCATCTTCTTCTACGATATCGACACCGGAAAGGCGCTTTGCAGCGCATACGTGAAGCCATCGGCCGGAAAACGCACATTGTCGTTCGATCCCCCCTCCGGGCTTCTGCCTGATGTGGAATATAACACTCTCGTGCTCGGAAACCCCGATAATTATACGGGAGGAAAATCGGTGGAGAGTTTTGCCGAAAGCATAATGGACCTCGATTATCTGACAGCACGCCTCGAAATAAAATACAACCGCCGCAATGCAATCGTGCGCGACTCACCCGGAGTGCTCCCGATGTTCGGACAATTTGTCGATGTGGCGCGTAAAACGCCCAAGACGTTTCGTTATCGCGAGTCGGACGGACTCGTCTCCACTGAAGGAATGTTCTATTTCTCACGTGCGGTGAGCCGAATCGACCTTGAGAATTTCGTGCCTTCCACGCTTTTGGTGGAGAGTGTGAAAGTGATCAATTATCAGGCAGAGGGATATCCGCTCACCGAGGGTCTTAAAGGGAGCGACATAATCGATTACACCCACAGCGGACCGGCCGGATGGATGAATGTCCAGCCTCTTCAGGCCGGAGAAACCGACCAGCGTCTCTCATCCTCGTTATATTGCTTCCCCAATATTGTGGTAGCCTCGCAGCCCGACGACAAAATCACCACGGCACTCCTCATCAAGGGGAAATACTGTGAAAAGAAAGATGGATCGGAATATGATTCGGAATCCACTTATTACAGGTTCAATCTCTGCAACACAGGCAAGGGCCAAGTGTTGATGCGCAATTACGCCTATAAGGCTACGATCAAAGGGGTGAAGCGTCGCGGCTCGAAGACTCCGGAGGAGGCCATCAACGACCATCTCCCGATTTTCGATTATGACGTGACCGACGACTGGCAGGCCACCGACGACAATGCCGTTTCCGACGACCGCGGCAATTACCTGATTATAAGCAAGAGTTTCATTACATTTGATGGTGATGACTCGAGATCGAACATGCTGAATCTTCGGGTGCAGACCAACAATGATCTTGTATGGAGTGTGGCTCCTGATGATTCGGAGGAATCTATCGACAACTCACATTTCATTTGCGAGAAGGGTGATGAAAACACATTGCGCGTGGCGCCTGTGGAAACCAACGACACGCCACATGTGAGATTCGGCCGTTTTATCGTGACAGCCAGATCCTCATCCGATCCAAGTGTAGAGCTTAAACTGACGGTGAACATCCAGCAGCTCACCACCGAATTCAACTACAGCATGCTGACAGTGGACGGATGCACTGGAACAATAGTAAGGAAGCTGAATCCCAACGGAGGAGTGCTTCGGTTGAAGGTGCTGACGGGCGCCGCCTCAAATGCATGGTTTACGGAGGATGCCGACAATGCGGTGAAGAACTGGGGACCGAACAGTCATTTCTCGGAATTGGGCAATAATGGAGCCGATCTTGAGATAGTCTATGATGCCAATGTGAGCGGCAGCGCACGCTCCACAACACTCCGTGTCTATCTTGATCCGGATATCAACAAGGATAATGTAGTGAAGCCGGTGTTTGTAACTCTTACACAAGACATTACCACTGATCTTTTCACATTGAGTCCGGCACCTGTCGACGGGGCATATACAATCGATTGCTGTTCATACGAAAACATACCCACACTTACTCCCCATACCCTGAATATCAGCGCAAAAAAGATTGTGTTGGCAATGAATCCGGCGGCGGGAGTAAAGGTAACCGTGAAACATAATTTCCATGCCCGTGACATTACCTTAGACAAAAAGAACTGGTATGGTCCGGCAACCACTGTGAACATGCAGAATATTTTTACTGAAGAGAGTAAATTCAACACTATAAGCAATAATGTCGGCAATTCGGAGGTCTACTATATTGCGGTTGAGGCAATGGCTCCCGGAGACCCGGCGATTACAGGATATAAGATGATATTCACGGCAACGGATCCTGTCTCGGGAAATGTTCAGAAAAGAATGATCACATTCAAACTGAAGGCTATAGAGGGAGATGTGAATGACTGCATTGTGAAACAGGGAGCGGATTATTACCTTATTACCGACCGTAATTACGGTACGCCCGGTAAAATCAGCATAACCGGCGAGAGGGAGAATGCAAAATATTATGCCAACAGCAGTCATCTCATACCGGAGTTTCAGGAATCCAAACCTGTGAATCTATATTCACAATATCTGGGAACCGGTTTACATCCTAATTACTCCGATAACACCCCGTTACAACAGTGGATCAGGGATGTAAATAATGATGACGAGGCTTTATATTCTCCGTTTTTTAAAACCATGGATTATGAGAAATGGGGATGGCCTACTGCTGATATAATTCAGACTATATCTAAAAAGTTTATATTCTCCAAGTGTCGCGCTTATATACTTTCGGAATTTCCGCGTCTCTCTCCGGAAGGGAAAAAGATTCCCGTGTTCAGATGGTTTAATCTGAACTCCGGAGTTAATTTAACAACTCGATATTCCGGAAAACAAGGTGGAATAAAAATAAATCTTATAAATAACCTATTTGAAAGTAATGTTTCTGAAGGCCAAACATTTCCGATGCGAAAATTGAGTAAAGAAGGGGTGAAAAATTATCTTCTCGATTATCTCGGGTATACGGAATCGACACTTCCGGCTGAACTCAGAAACTGAAAAGACACCTCATTTTGGAGGGAAAGCTGTTGACCGCGCGCAGTCAGTCGGACGTATCCGAAACCGACTGTGCGCGGAATGTTTTGAGTGTGTGGAAATAATCTAATTAAAAACTTATGGATAAAGAAACTACGAAAAGTAAGGATCGTAAAGGCCTTTACACGATCGGCAGCCTTATGATTATTAATGCATTTCTTTTCTGGATATCTGATATAGGGATAGTTCCGGCTCTGCTTCTTGTTATGGCAGGAATTTGTTTTTTAATATCCGGGATGACGAAGTGAAATTTATTTAATAAGATTTAACTTTATGGCGGCGGAATGTAGATTTGTTACACATTTTTTGTAATTTTGCATCCTGTTTGAATTATTATTTGGATTTTACGTAAAAAATCCTGATATCAGGATGTGAAGCAAGAGAAGGTATGGGACTTCCATCCGACAAATCACCGCTGCTTATGAACATCAAGAGACTATTTCTTTCAGTCGTAATGATTATTTCCCTATCCAGTGTCATGGCCGAAGAGGAGACATTCACTTATGTGCCTAATATTCATGGTGTGATACGTCCACGGTGGGAAATGGAAACTGAAACAGGGAAATCGCGCTTTCAGATCAGGTATTCGAGAGTATCGCTCGATGGCAAGATCGCTCCCGCGCTCGATTATTTCCTTCAGGCCGATCTTTGCGACCAGGGAAAGATGAAGTTTCTCGACGGATATGCAAGAATCAGAATAATCAAGGGGCTTCAGGTGCAGGCCGGACAGTTTCGTATGCCATTCGGCGTAGAGACTTTCCGCTCTCCGCAGAATTATTATTTTGCCAACCGATCTTTCATGCAGAAGCAGATGTGCAATTTCCGAAAAGTCGGTATAAAAGCATCATATACACTTCCATTGAAGACTCCCTTGCTTCTTGAAGCAGGAACATTCAATGCCGCAGGAGGCATCGACGACCACACAAAGTGGTCGAAGAAATATGCCTGGTCGGCCAAAGCCATCCTTACGCTCGACCGCTTCCGCCTCTCTACAGGAATGTTAAGTGTGCGCCCCGAGAATATAAGGATGAACTTCTACGACGCCGCCTTGCAGTGGGAAAACAGTCATCTTCTCGTAGCAGCCGAATATATGAATGAACATTATAACAAATCGATAGTGAAAGATGCACATTCATATTGCGCGGTGGTCAATTACCGTCATCCGGCAAAATTGGGAATTTTCAGCGAATGGTCGGTGCAGGGGCGCTTCGACGGGATCACATCCCATTGGAGCGGAAAGGAGGAATCAAAACTCTCCCCCGCCCGAAACAGAGCCACGATAGGCGGAACCCTCACATATCGATACAAGATACTCTTTGCCGACTTCCGGCTCAACTACGAGAAATATTTCTATCATTCGGGAGTTGAGACTCCGGAGGGCCTCGGTGACAAGATAGTGGCCGAGATTGCCTTCCGTTTCTGATTTGATTCTGCATAACCCTGTTATAGTTTTATATATATTTTTTTATTAACTACTTAGAAAATCGAAAAGATCAAGTTATGAACCTGCATAAAAGAATGGCAATCATATTATCGGTTGCCTTGACAATTCTTGTATCCTGTCAGAGTCCGAAGCGTCCCTGGATGTCGGGTCACAAGGTATCAGACAGACTGATGGAGACATTCGACAGCATAGAAAAAATTAAATTCCGCGACACTCTTCTTCTCAAATCGTATGCAGACAGGATGGCGGTGCTCGGTGAGAAAGATTCTCTTTCAAAAGGGCGTTATTATTTCATGCTTGCACATATCAGCAAACTGAAGCAGAATGATTCGCTGACTCTTCTTTATGCCGAAAAGGCCCGGAATCTGATCGACTCCGCATCCTATCCCTACGACCGTGCGCGGGTGGATATGGAAGACGATATTCTCATATATAAAGATGAAAAGCAACATGACAAGCTATATTATGGAATAAAAAGAAATCTCTATGTCTGTCAGGAATATAACGACTCCAACAATATAGCGGCAAGTTATATGCGCCTCGGAGTGATTCATGATAAACTCGGAGATTACGAGAACGCACTGAAAAATTCGAGAGCTGCGCAAGAGATTTGGGAAAAGATGGGGAATGAGAAGTCGCTTTTCAGAATAGGTAGAAACATCATCCATACCCTTAAAATGCTCGACCGGAATAAGGAGGCCTATCTTCTTGCCGATTCGCTGACGCATAATCCTTTCTTTAAAAATGATCTCGCCACATCATGCCTGGTATTGGCAGATATGTACGACTATAACAAGGATCACCGTCTTCTGTTACGTTCATTCGATATGACGATGAAGATGTGCGAGTATCTGCCGGAGACAAGCACTCCCGCAGGATACGTGGCTTCGAAGCTCGGCCTTTATTATCTCAGACACGGACAAATCGACTCTGCCGAATATTATGAAAAATATTCCGACAGATCTATCGATGATGGACGCAATACATATAAGGAGATGTTTGAGCTGAAACGTGATCTTCAGGATACTTTGGGCTATAAGGAAGCGGCGGCATATACAGATAGTTTTCTAAAGCAACTACATCATGACTACGAGCGCTATCAGAAACTGCATCAGCTTCAGAATTCGATGCTTATCGAGAATATCGATAAGATCAACGAAACTATGAAGAAGGAGAAAGAGGATTCCGCCAACCGGTTGCGGGTAATATTCATATCGGTAATCGTGCTTATAGTGCTGACCGCATTTTTTGTGTTCAGAATGGTCAGAAGAAAATCGAGAAAGAAGGAGAGAAAACTTAACAGGGATTTGAGCAATACGCAGTCGCAGCTTGCCATAGCCCATATCAAAAACGCCGAGAAGGATACTGCTCTTTCCAAAGCTCTGACAGATATCAAGGGAATATCGGATGATTCGGAGGTGAAAAGCAAGAGCCACAAGATAGCCACAGATATAAAGCGGGTGATGAACACGGAATCCGACTGGGAGAAATTCCAGATAACCTTCAGCGAGAACAATCCTGAATTTGTCAACGAACTGAAGAAGAGAAATCCGACACTGACAAAGGGAGACATTCGACTTGCCTGCATGATAAAGATGGGGATGGACACCAAGCATATCGCCAAGGTGCTCGCCATCAATGCCGACTCTGTGAAAAAGAACCGGCAGCGACTTCGTGCCAAACTCGATATTCCGTCAGATATCACACTGCCCGATTACCTTGCATCGATTGTTTCCGAAGAATAATCCCTCATCGGGAATGAAAGCATAGAAGAGCACGCGCAGCCGGCATTGGAATCACATTGCCTGCCGCGCGTGCTCTTGTATGGACGATAAGTTGAAGAATGTTTCAAAAAGTTAAAAATTTGACTCAAAAAGAGGAAAAGTGTGCAAATAAAGAGGGGATGAATTGCAAAATGAGAGAAAAATTAAGAAAATTTTGAAAAAATATGTTATAATTCTTTGAGTGAACGGAAATAATCTATAACTTTGCAATTCCAAGGTAAAAAAGATGGCGATAATTCATCGGTTATTGCTTTGCATGAACATGATGTCGGACATAGCTGCCGAGCCGGAGAGGTATCATAAACAGGGAAACAGGAGATACCGACAGGTCTTTTAAAAAATAAAGAACACCACTTCGACAGCAGGCAAATATGTGTGGCAAATATCAAATCATCCCTAAATGTGGAATTATGAGTGACAGATTGTATATTTTCGACACTACGCTCCGCGATGGCGAGCAAGTGCCCGGTTGCCAGCTCAACACAGTAGAAAAAATCCAGGTGGCGCGAGCATTGGAAAGTCTCGGGGTGGATGTGATCGAAGCCGGCTTCCCGGTTTCGAGTCCCGGAGACTTCAATTCGGTGATAGAGATTTCGAAGGCCGTGACATGGCCCACTATCTGTGCGCTAACGCGTGCGGTGGAGAAAGATATCGAGGTAGCCGCCGACGCCTTGAAATATGCCAAGCGCGGAAGAATCCACACCGGAATAGGCACTTCCGATTCACATATCAGATATAAATTCAATTCCACAAGAGAGGAGATCATAGAGCGCGCTGTGCGTGCTGTGAAATATGCCAGGAAATTTGTGGAGGATGTTGAATTCTATGCCGAGGATGCGGGACGCACGGAGAATGAGTATCTTGCCCGTGTGGTGGAGGCTGTGATCAAAGCCGGAGCCACAGTGGTGAATATCCCCGACACCACGGGATATTGTCTGCCTGCCGAATATGGAGCTAAGATCAGATATCTCATGGAGCATGTGGATGGAATCGACAAAGCCGTCATATCGACGCATTGCCACAACGATCTCGGAATGGCCACAGCCAATACCATGGCGGGTGTGCTTAACGGAGCCCGACAGGTAGAGGTGACCATCAACGGCATTGGCGAGCGTGCCGGCAACACATCGCTTGAGGAGGTGGCCATGATCATCAAATGTCATAAGGACATCGATATCGAAACCAACATCAACACCCAGAAGATATATCCCGTGAGCCGACTTGTGTCGAGTCTCATGAATATGCCGGTGCAGCCCAATAAGGCCATCGTAGGGCGCAATGCTTTCGCACACTCCTCGGGAATACATCAGGATGGAGTGCTGAAGAATGTGCAGACCTATGAGATCATCGATCCGCATGATGTGGGAATCGACGACAACAGCATAGTGCTCACAGCCCGCAGCGGCCGGGCCGCTTTGAAAAGCAGGCTCGTGGCTCTCGGCATAGATCTCAATCAGGAGAAGCTCGACAAGATTTATCAGGACTTCCTCAAGCTCGCCGACAAGAAGAAGGATATCAACGACGATGATATCCTGCTGCTCGCCGGAGCCGACCGCAGCCACAACCATCGCATCAAGATGGAATATCTTCAGGTGACAAGCGGAGTAGGAGTGAGGTCGGTGGCAAGCTTAGGACTGAATATCTCGGGAGAGAGTTTTGAAGAGGCGGCCAGCGGCAACGGTCCGGTAGACGCGGCAATCAACGCACTCAAGAAGATAATCCGACGCAAGATGACACTAAAGGAATTCACAATCCAGGCCATAAGCAAAGGAAGCGACGATGTGGGAAAGGTCCACATGCAGGTGGAATACGACGGACATATCTATTACGGGTTCGGTGCCAATACCGACATCATAGCCGCATCGGTTGAGGCCTATATAGATTGTATCAATAAGTTTAACATATAGCAGATGAATACATTATTCGATAAAATATGGGACGCGCATGTGGTGCAGAACGTGACCGACGGTCCCACACAATTATATATCGACCGCCTTTATTGTCATGAGGTCACTTCACCTCAGGCGTTCGAGGGGCTCAGACGACGCGGCATCGGTTGTTTCCGTCCCGAAAAGATATTCTGCATGCCCGACCATAACACTCCGACCCATGACCAGGATAAGGAGATAGAGGATGTGATTTCACGTTCGCAGGTGGATACGCTTGCCCGCAATGCCAGGGAATTCGGTCTGGCTCATTTCGGAATGCTCGACCACCGCAATGGAATCATCCATGTTGTCGGTCCGGAGCGTGGACTCTCACTCCCCGGCATGACAATCGTATGCGGCGACTCACATACCTCCACACATGGAGCAATGGGCGCAGTGGCCTTCGGAATCGGCACTTCAGAGGTGGAGATGGTAATGGCTTCGCAGTGCATACTTCAGCAGAAACCCAAGTCGATGCGCATCACGATCGACGGAAAACTTCAGGATGGAGTCACCGCAAAGGATATCGCCCTTTATCTCATGTCGAAGCTCACCACATCGGGAGCCACAGGATATTTTGTGGAATATGCCGGGGAGGCAGTCGAGAATCTCTCTATGGAGGGACGCCTTACACTTTGCAACCTTTCAATAGAGATGGGAGCACGCGGCGGGTTCATCGCTCCCGATGACACCACATTCGAATATATAAAGGGCCGCGAATATGCTCCGAAGGGTGAGGAGTGGGATAAAGCGGTGGAACACTGGAAGACTCTACGCAGCGGTGAAGACGCGGTGTTCGACAAAGAGCTTCTTTTCCATGCCGAGGATATAGAACCTATGGTGACATATGGCACCAATCCCGGAATGGGAATGGGGATAACAGAGAAGATTCCTTCTCTTGATACAATTCCGGAAGAGGGAAAGGCCTCCTATCTCAAGAGCCTCGAATATATGGGATTCAAACCGGGCGAATCCTTGCTCGGCAAACCGGTCGACTACGTTTTTCTCGGAGCCTGTACCAACGGGCGCATCGAGGATTTCCGCGCGTTCGCATCCATAGTGAAGGGACGCAGGAAAGCCGATGGTGTCACAGCATGGCTTGTGCCGGGATCATGGATGGTTTCCGACCAGATCAAGGAAGAGGGTCTCGACAAGATTCTTGAAGAGGCCGGATTTGAGATCCGCCAGCCCGGATGCTCTGCATGTCTTGCCATGAATGATGACAAGATTCCCGCAGGCAAACTCGCCGTATCGACTTCCAACCGTAATTTTGAAGGGCGCCAGGGACCGGGCGCTCGAACGGTGCTCGCTTCCCCGCTTGTGGCCGCCGCTGCGGCTGTGACCGGTAAGATAACTGATCCCCGAACCCTCCAAAAAGACTGAAATGAAACAGAAATTCGATATAATCACAAGCACATGTGTGCCTCTCCCGCTTGAAAACGTCGATACAGACCAGATCATCCCCGCACGTTTCCTTAAAGCCACAACCCGCGACGAGAAATTTTTCGGTGAGAACCTCTTCCGCGACTGGCGTTATCTTCCCGACGGAAGCGTGAATGATGATTTTGTGCTCAACAATCCCCTCTATAAAGGGGAGATTCTTGTGGCCGGAAAGAATTTCGGCTCCGGATCGAGCCGTGAACATGCGGCATGGGCTATTGCCGGTTATGGATTCCGGGTGGTGATCAGCAGTTTCTTCGCTGATATCCACAAGAACAATGAGCTCAACAATTTCGTGTTGCCCGTGGTGGTGAGCGAGGAATTTCTTGCGGAGCTTTTCAATTCCATTTCGACCGATCCGGCAATGGAAGTGGAGGTGAATCTTGCAGAGCAGACCGTGACCAATAAGGCTACCGGACGTAGCGAGCATTTTGAAATCAACGGCTATAAGAAATATTGTCTGCTTAACGCACTCGACGATATCGATTTCCTTCTTGAGAACAAATCAAAGACAGAGGCTTTCGAAGCATCTGAGAAATAAACGCGGATATGGAGAAAAAGGGCTTTATAGAGATCATGGACACCACGCTCCGCGACGGCGAACAGACCAGCGGAGTCAGTTTCGTGCCTCATGAGAAGCTGATGATAGCCCGTGCTCTTCTTCAGGATGTGAATGTCGACCGTATAGAGGTAGCGTCGGCGCGTGTCTCCGACGGAGAGAAGGATGCCGTTTCGCGCATCTGCCGGTGGGCTTCGCAGGCCGGTTATCTCGACAGGGTTGAGGTGCTCGGGTTCATCGACGAAGGCGTTTCGCTCAGGTGGATCAAGGAGGCGGGGTGTGTTAACATCAATCTGCTTTGCAAAGGATCGGAAAACCATTGCAAAAATCAGCTTCGCAAGACTCCGGAACAGCATTTCGCCGATATAAAGCGAGAGATCGCGCTTGCGCGGGAGATGGGGATAGGCGTCAATGTCTATCTTGAAGACTGGAGCAACGGAATCAAACATTCACCCTCATACGTGAGGGCGATGATAGAGGCTCTTAAAGATTGCGGAATCAGACGGTTCATGCTTCCCGACACGTTGGGAATACTGAATCCTCTTGAGATTCTGAGCTTCATGAAGAGAATGGTGAAGCGATATCCCGATCTTCATTTCGATTTCCATGCCCATAATGATTATGACCTTGCGATTTCGAATGTGCTTGGCGCGGTGTTGGGAGGATGCCGGGGAATACACACCACGGTGAACGGTCTTGGCGAAAGGGCCGGCAACGCGCCGCTTGCGAGCGTGCAGGCCATTCTAAAGGATCATTTCAATGCTCCGACCAATATCGTGGAGAGTCAGCTCAACGATGTGAGCAGGCTTGTTGAGAATTATTCGGGAATAGCCATACCACCCAACCGCCCGATCACCGGCGAGAGTGTCTTTACGCAAGTGGCGGGTGTGCATGCCGACGGCGACAACAAGGCCAATCTCTATTGCAACGATCTTCTTCCGGAGCGATTCGGGCGCAAGCGCGAATATGCACTTGGAAAAAACAGCGGAAAGGCAAATATCGTGCGCAATCTTGAGGAGCTCGGTCTGGAGCTTTCTCCGGAGCAGGCCCGGAAAGTGACCCAGCGCATCATCGAACTCGGCGACAAGAAGGAGGTGGTGACCCAGGAAGACCTCCCCTTTATTGTATCCGATGTCCTGAAGAATTCTGAATATGAGGAACGTGTGAAGCTTGTGAGCTATATGGTCACCACGGCATTCGGACTTGATCCGATGGCGGCTGTCAAGCTTGAGATAGGCGGCAAGATATATGAGGACAATGCGAAGGGATGCGGACAGTTTGACGCTTTGGTCAGAGCCTTGAAGAGCATATATAGAGAGCGACTCGGGAGGAAATTCCCGCATCTTCAGAATTACAGCGTGACGATTCCACCCGGCGGTCGCACCGATGCGCTCGTGCAGTGCTGCATCACATGGCTCTGGGAGAACAAGACCTACCGCACCCGAGGTCTCGATGCCGATCAGACACAGGCCGCGATACAGGCCACTGTGAAGATGCTCAACCTTATGGAGAATGAATATTTCAAGATGGAGGATAAGTGACCTGTTTACAGTCGATTGAACCTCTAAAAAATCAATAAGTGACAATGGATTTTAAGATAGCAGTATTGGCCGGAGACGGAATCGGCCCGGAAATATCGGCAGTCGGTGTCGACGTGATGTCGGCTGTGTGTGAGAAATTCGGACATAAAGTGGATTACACTTATGCCATTTGTGGAGCGGATGCGATCGACAAAGTGGGCGATCCTTTCCCGGAAGAGACATTCAAGGCGTGTGAAGAGGCTGATGCCGTGCTTTTCTCGGCGGTAGGCGATCCTAAGTTTGACAACGATCCTACGGCGAAAGTCAGACCGGAGCAGGGTCTTCTTGCAATGCGCAAGAAACTCGGACTTTTCGCCAACATCCGTCCCGTGCAGACATTCAAGTGTCTGCTTCATAAAAGCCCGCTGAAGGCTGAGCTTGTGGATGGAGCCGATTTCATCTGTATCCGTGAACTTACCGGAGGAATGTATTTCGGAGAGAAATATCAGGACAACGACAAGGCTTACGACACAAATATGTACACACGTCCCGAGATAGAGCGTATTCTCAAGGTGGCATTCGAATATGCCATGAAGCGCAGAAAGCATCTCACGGTAGTCGACAAGGCGAATGTGTTGGCATCGAGCCGTCTCTGGCGCAAGATCGCCCAGGAGATGGCACCCTCTTATCCGGAAGTGACAACCGATTTTATGTATGTCGACAACGCCGCCATGCGTATGATTCAGGAGCCTAAATTCTTCGATGTGATGGTAACGGAAAACACATTCGGAGATATCCTTACCGACGAGGGTTCGGTGATAAGCGGCTCGATGGGGCTTCTCCCCTCGGCATCCACCGGGGAGAGCACACCGGTTTTCGAACCTATACATGGTTCATGGCCGCAGGCAAAAGGGCTTGACATAGCCAATCCTATGGCACAGGTCTTATCCGTGGCGATGCTGTTTGAATATTTCGATCTGAAAGAGGAGGGCGCTCTGATACGCCGTGCGGTAGATGCCGCCCTCGACAATGATGTGCGCACACCTGAGATCCAGGTGGAAGGCGGAGCCCGTTACGGCACCAAGGCTGTCGGAAAATGGATTGTAGACTATATCAAGAGGAGCTAAAAGTGATTTTTGAAACTTCCGACTCTATCAGGATCCACTGATTTCGATGATAGAATAAAAGAAGGGAGAGATACCGGATTCGGGCATCTCTCCCTTCTTTTTACGTGTCCTGTTTCAAAAAGGGAATCAATGATTCTTATTGTGATTGTGCGAAACGTGTGATTTGTGAGTGAGATACAAGGCTCCGGATATCGGCATGATGCCGATCGAGAGGTAAAGCAGTGCCACCGGAGTCCATGCTGCCTTTCCGATTTCAAGGGTGTGCTTGAAGAAGGAGACAATGAGCACCATCAGAATCACTTTGCCAAGCGATGATTTCAGATCATCGACAGATGATATCTGCAACCAGCTGGGTCGCGTGTCGTGTTCGCGTTCGATCGGGTCGATCTTGGCGATGAAGAGTTCGTATACTCCCACTCCGAATATAATCAGCACCTGGGCGAAGAGGAATACATCCACAGAAGAAACAAGATGCTCGAACATCTCTTCATAATTCTGTTCCACTCCGTTGGCTATATTGTAGATGAACTCGGCAATGGCATGATAAACAATAAGCGTTCCTTCGATAAAGAGCGCGACAGCGGAGATCATCGCTCCCAACACCGCGAGAATGGATAGATATCTCGAGCTATAAAGGAGATTTTCGAATTTGCGCGCTCGGCGGCTTTTATATTGAAGCACCTTCGGAAAGTTTATCGACTTCTTTTTTAGATTATTGAGCAGCGCTCTGTCGTATTTGTCAAGCCGGCCGTTGTATTGGATCTTGGCTCTGAGCCATTTGGCTTCAGTCTCATCGATTTCACCCGGAGAATCGGGGTCTTCGAGAAGAAGTGCGGAAATGGCATTGACAAAGAGATCGGTGAATCCATTGTCTTCCGGCTCTCTTGCAGCGTATGATTTTAATTCGAAAAGGAGATTGGCCTTCATGAGATTCATTCCATCTTCTCCGAAAAGGAAAGCCCTGAGCTCCTCGATTTCATTGCCTGACAAATGGCCATCCTTGATTATGCGTTTGCGTAATTCGGTGTAATCGGACATAACTGTTAAGTAAAATTGAAAAATGTGTAAGAGACTCCATACTGTATCTCTTCCGACACCCTATTTATAGAAGTCGGTTAAACAACTTCATAGACTACAAATGAAACAACAACCGAGTTGTTTTTACAAAATTAATTCTTTTGCTCAAATTACGCAAGAAAATGGTTTTACGCGATCTGTTTTATGGAGGTATTACAGGTTGTTTTAAAAGATTCAAACCGATTTGTGAATCTTGAGTCCATGACGCAGCCAAGCCCCGCTGAAAAGACGCCAAAGAAAGATCGAACCCCGGAAAATCAGTTCGATACACATTGCGAGCCATACTCCGTCGAGCCCCATGCTTCCGGCAAGAATTGCTGCCAAGGGCACTCTTACGAGCCAGATGCTCGAGAAATTCATAATGGCCGGCATCACAATATCTCCGACACCCACCATCACGCCATAGGCCACAATCGAGGCAGCGAACATCGGTTCGGCCCATGCCTCGATTCTCAAAGCCGACGCACCCATATCCTTTATCTGATCGACAGGGGAGAAGATCGCCATTACATCAGGCGCGAAAAGCCATAATGCGACTCCCATAACCCCCATAATCAACATTCCGAGAAATACTGTCATCGAGCCAAACTTACGAGCCAGCTCTTTTCGACCGGCTCCATAACTCTGACCGCAAAGGGTTGTGGCGGCATCTGCAATTCCATATCCGGGCATATAGCAGACAGCCTCGGCAGTGACGGCAAAAGAATTGGCCGCGATCGCCATGACCCCGAGTGGAGCCACAATCACTGTGATCATGATTTGCGCCGAACAGATCACTATATGTTCGAGAGTCATCGGGGCAGCTACTTTCAAAGCATTTCCAAGCACATTTCCGCTTGGCCACCATGAGTCATGAAGGGGATCACGGGGAAGGTGTCTTCTCTCTTTATGCAGGAAAGAGATATCTTTCTGCCGGGTCATGGCATACCACATAACGGAGAGACAGGTGACGATTTCAGCCGCCACAGTGCCTAAGGCCGCTCCAAGAACGCCGAGTCCGGCTCCGGGAACCGTAAAGGTGAAACCCCCGAGAGTTAATTCTCTTGTGGGGAAAATCAGAAAGAAATTGAACACGACATCGAGCACACACATCATCACATTAAGAGCACCGGCCACGCCCATGTTTCCGGCAGCTCTCAAAGCTCCGCTTCCGAGATAATTCAATGTGAGCAGAGGGAGAGCGGCTACAAAGACAGCAAAATAGAGAGAGGCCTGCGATGCCACATCCCCTGTGCCGCCAAGCCATACGGGAAGATCACGGGCTATCAGCAGACCGATAATCCCCACAAAGACACCGAAGATGAAAGAGCCTGTGATGCCCTTTCGGAATATGCGACGGGCGGATTCCGGGTCGGCTCCTCCGATTCGATGCGCGATCTGGACAGAGAATCCGACCGTAGCCGCCGAACATACGCCCCAGAAGAGCCATAGACTTGTGGACACAAGTCCGACGGCTGCCGACGGATCAGCTCCAAGACGCCCCACCATGGCGGCATCGATATATTGCATCATTATGGTGGAGAGCTGAGCCATTATCGATGGCCATGAGAGACGTGCCGTAAGCATAAGACGCTGACGGAACGACATTTCTCGTCCGGATGATATTGATTCGATATCCATTGGCTTATTAAATATCCATTGACTTGCCTTTATTGGCTATTAAGTGTGCGGGCATCTCGCATTCGCCAATTATAACCGGGGAGAGGAATCAATGGTTTGCGATAAAAAACCGATTATACGTTTCAATCCCTCTGCAAGCAGCTCGCGGCTGCATGCGATGTTGATTCTTATGAAACCACCGCGGCCATACATTTCCCCGCAGTTCACACGCACACGCGCTTTCTCAAGAAGAAGTTCGGCTATCTTTTCAGAAGGAATGTCGAGAGAGGAAACATCGACCCAGGGAAGATATGTGGCTTCGAGACGCGAAACCGCACATTGAGGGAGTTTGCTTGCGAACTCGGCAAGAAGGAAACGGTAGTTATCCCAAAGATAATCGCGCAAAGCATCAAGCCATGCGGCACCCTCATCGGAATATGCCGCGCGGAGAGCCACCGGGCCAAAGGGATTGACATCACATACTTCATTGATATTCACCGCGCGGTCCACTTTTGCAAGGACCGACTCATCAGGACAGATTATATTGGCAATCTGCAGCCCGGCTATGTTGAAGGCTTTGGACGGGCTCACGCAGACCACGGCGGAACTGTCGACCGTGGCGTAAGGCACGTAGGATGTGCCGGGAGCAGTCAGTTCGCAATGGATCTCATCGCTCACAACCCTCACGTTGTTACGGCGGCAGATCTCCGCCACGCGGCGGAGCTCATCGTGTGTCCAGTTTCGTCCGGCGGGATTATGCGGATTGCAAAGGAGCAGGAGATCGGTATCTTCGCGCGACGCGACCCTTTCAAGAGCTTCAAAATCCATCTGATAGGTGAAGGTGGAATCATCGAAATCAATTCTCTTGAGAGGCGCCTCCACAAGAACAGCTTCATTGTTTCTTATCGAGGAGAAGAAGCAGTTATAGACGGGAGTCTGCACGATCACACCTCTCCCTTTGCCGACGAGAGCCTTGATAATGGCGGAAATCGCGGGCACAACCCCTGGCACCGGAATCACCATTCCACGATCTATGTCATAGCCGTGCCGTCGGGAGAACCAATCGCACAAGGCATCGTAATAGCTTTTACCGACAAGGGTATAGCCGAAAACGCCGTGATCCACTCTGCGTCGAAGAGCATTGATGATCACCGGCGCAGTCTTGAAATCCATATCCGCCACCCAGAGTGGAATCACGTCGGGAGAGGGATCGGCATCCCATTTCACACATTCCGTGTTCCACCTCCCGGGGGTGGAGTCAAACCAGTTTTCGCTCATAAATTATTATTAAGTAGGAAGAGGCCTGTTATTTTACAACGATCTCACAATCGGCCGGAGCCTTGATATTCTTATCAAGGATTATCTCGCCATAACCGAGGGCCGAGATCCTGCCGGAAGTGGGATTCTTTACCGGGGTTATCTCGGAATTGATATCCGCTGTCAGTGTGGATTCCTCGAATGCGAGGTCGCAATCCGGATCCATTGTGCAGTTTTCCATCACAAGCCCTTCGCAGTAGCAGAGAGGCTGGGTGCCGGAGATGCGGCAATTCACAAGGCGCAGAACCTTCGAGTGCCATCCGAGATACTCTCCGTTGAGCTCGGAATCATAAACGGTGACATTTTCTGTATTCCAGAAAGCATCCTTGGAATTGATACGGGCATTGCGTATTGTAACGTTTCTGCAATATTGGAAAGAATAATTGCCATTCTGCCGATAATCCTCTATTTCGATATTGTCGCAATGCATGAATATATAATCTGCATTGGATGTCTCCACATCTCTGATCGAGATGTTGCGGCAGTGCCAAAGGGTTTCCTGTGCATCAGGAATTTTAACGCCTACGAGCTTGATGCCGTCCATCTCCCGAAACATCTTGGGGGCTTCCACAAGAGTGTTTTCCATCAGCAGATCGGTGGAATACCATAGGGCTGCACGAGCTCCCGGCGTAAAGAGAGAGTCGCGGATCGAGAACCTGTCCACATGCCAGAAGGGATATTTCCCCTCGAACCGACATCTTTCGGCCACAATATCCGAACATTCCTTAAGAGCCGATTCCCCGGCATGAATGGTGACATCCACAAGTTTCAGATCATGTGAGGCGAAGAGTGGGCGTTCGCCTCCGAATTCCTGTTTTTCTATAAGTTGCATATTGAAACTGTTTAGCTTGTTCAATTCAGACAGAAGATTGAAATCTTAAGCCTTTAAGTAAGTATTCAAATTTAATCGATAAGTAGCTAACAAAAATTAATGAACAGATAAAACGAAGTTATTTTTGAGGCG